>ERZ1370068.56-contig-10047_pt1 | contig 68691 bp, 83 predicted proteins | sample MGYA00561227_ERZ1370068 | MGnify/ENA primary metagenome ERZ1370068 (study PRJEB38410, sample SAMEA6850437) | metagenome | study: Metagenomic assessment of the ecological functions of the soil: analysis of the soil microbiota associated with the... | reverse complement strand
ATGTACTTCGTTCAGTTACGTATTGCTACGTGGACCTGCTCGTCGTCGAACAGTCGCGCCCGCACGCCACTTGCTGTCAAATGACGCCGGTAATCCTTCGGCTTGTCGGACCAGCGCGCGGCCAGGCTGGGCAGGAGCGGCAAGAGGGCCTTCTCGTCGTCGCGCTCGACCTCGACGCCCCAACGTCGCAGGGCGTGGAGCAAGCCTTCGTCCCACACGGGCAGCGTAAACTCGTACTCCTTGAGCACAGACAGGGCCCGGCGAGGTAGCGGGACATAGACGATACGGGTTGTCTGGGCTGGCTCAAGCTCGATTTTCACCCGCAGTTCCAGCTGGCTACCCGCGTATTTGACCAATTCCAGCTCTGCTGCGAGGTTGGTCGAGCGAGCGCTCCCACTCACGCTGTGGGTCAAGCCACAACAACGTCTCTTGTTGGGCTGCGTCGCCTCGTTTCCTGGACCTCCGCCCACCGGTTCGGCAAGGATTGTCATGGTCGGACTTCCTCGGGGCAGGCGGGTGATGGTGGCTTTGTAGACTTCGCGGGCGAGGGCCAGGGCCTCTTCGGCTTCCCTGCCGCGATGGTTCTTCTGGCTCGCCGGGGTAGCGGAAGACCCAGGCGAACTGCGTCAGATCCTCGGCCTGCTGCGCTAAGGGGCGAGCGATGGAGCAACTTGCCCGCGCAAGCCTCGCCCAGCTCGCGGAGGTTATAGTCTTACGAAGGGCACATCGTGCCCAAGAACAGGAACATATGCATGCCTTCTCAGCCGCCTGCTGACAATGAAACAGGGCCGTGTCTGGGCATGGGCGCTGCGCGGCCAGCGGGATGGCGGCCAGTCGAGGATCAGCCCATGCCCGCCTGAGCCGCGCGCAGCACTCGGCCACCTTCTGCGGGTCAAGCGACATGCAGCAACCCCTCCCCTCGCGCACCACGGTTGCCGGAAACGCCGGCAGATGCAGCCGGGCATCAAAGGTGGCCCGGTCCCACACCACCCACATCCGGCAGCGGGGACGCCCCCGCGGCTCACCAGTCCACGCTGCGCGAGACGATACAGAACCGGATGTGCGACCAGGACGGATGTCATAGTCGCTGTCGGGCCTGCGTCACCGCGCGCCTTCGAGCCGAAGAGGTAGATGCGGTCGGGCTGGTAGACTCCCCGCAGACGCTCGATGATACGTACAAAGAACGCACCATCCTCTGCCGTCAAGTGCGGTAGCTCCTGGGTAAATGCACTCTCAAGGTTATGTTGCAGATCAACGCTCATGCAGCGATTCCTTGTCGTTCTCGGTGCGGCAAACGTTTTCCGCCAGCCCGGAATGTCTGTTTCATACATACACCGCCAGTAGCCGTAAAGGCACGCTGTAGGGTGCAGCATGCTGCGCCCTACTCCATTACGAAATGGACATCTCTAGACTCTGCTTGCCGGGGCTCGACACTCGCCGTCATCTGTACAAGGCGGCATCGGAAAGAGTCGTTGACGAACGAACTCGACAACCTCTGCTAGCAAATCCCTCTGGGCCGTAGCAGCCAGTCTTGGGCTTCCTCAAGCGCCTCAGGCCGCATAAAGCACACGTCCTTCCCGCAGCACCGTGGCGGGCAGTGAAGCAAGGGCCCGGCTGCGGCGCTCAAACTCGTCGAGCGGCATAACTAAGAGATCTAGCGCCAATGAGTGAGGAGTCGCAATGCGGTATGCTGCTTGCGCTAATCGGTGAACCGGCCTCGTCGGCCTTCGCTATGACGATGAGGAGATCGATGTCGCTGTCAGGCGTTGCCTCACCACGCGCTTGCGAGCCAGAAGACATAAGATCCGTTCAGGCTGGAACGCCTCAGCCAGACGCTCGACGACGCGTGCCAGCTCGCCCACCTCATGTTCGGTGAGGCGTGGCAATTCACGGCTGAATGCGCTCTTCGAGATCTTGTTGGAGCACGTCTGTCATGGTAAAAATCCTGCCCTCGATCGATTTTTAGCCTCAGCTTCGATTGAGTCGAACAAACGCTGCCACTCATGCAGTGGAACGCGGCATCGCCAAGTAAAGCAGGGGTGGTGGCGAAGTCTCACCTCGGCAGCACGCACGTCACGAGCACTGCTCTCCCGTAAAGCCAGGCCGCTGCGTCCCGTGAGACGTCGGTGCATCACCCGGCATAGAGCAGCCTGCCTTCGCGTACAATGGTTGCTGGGAGCGATGCTTCAGGTGCAGTCGGCTCTCGAACGCCTGCGATTCCACACCAGGATGTCAGCAGCGGTACCGATGTCCCAGAGCAAGCTGTGGGCTTTGCTGAGCCAGCCGATAGCCGCGCTCGGTCGTTTGTGGGACGACCACCATCAGGTCGAAATCACTATCCCGTAGTCCCCGCGGGTTTCGAGCCAAAGAGATAGGATACGATCAGGCTGGTAAGCTTCCTATTAGACGCTCGATGATACGTTACAAAGGACGCACCGGTCCTCTGCTCGTCCAAATGCGGTAGCTCGCGGCGCACATGCGCTCTTCAAGCTCATTGTCGAGGACATCTGTCATGTGAGAAAACCCTGCCCCTGAGCCGATTCCGGCTCGGCTGCGGAGTTGGCCGAGCAGGGACTCCCTCTCACTCTGTACGATGAACCGTAGCAAGGTCTTTGTCGAGATCGCCGCAACCGTGCTTGGACTTTAGCCTGGGCACTCCGGAGAGGATCATCATGGCTGCGCTCCGGCCAAGGTGCGCACAAGCCCCTCTCGCGTCGTGAACTGTTAACCCCAATGTGTTGTTGGAGATGCTGCGATGACCGCAGCTTTCGCTAACACTCGCTCAACATGGCCCTTGCCAAAATCGCTGTCCTCGGTCACTAGGGTACTTGTCAGCATGGTAGGCCACCGCGGCAAATATATGGTCACTTGGTCCTGTGACAGCCGCCACCTGCCGGGGCGCTAGCGTGGCGCGGTTCCGAGGTGCCCGATCGATAGAAAACCACTTCTCTTCCCCAGATCTCTTTGTGCCACTTTCTCGAAAAACGCATTCCCGCTGCACTTCCTGCGATACGCTGTCGATCTCGACCGATCCTGATCGAAGCCGTATTTGCAGGTATGGTAGCGCTCCAATCAAGTGACAGAACCTGGATGTTGCGGCTGACTCCCCATGCATCCAGCCAGGCCTTTGTGACAATGTTTGTATCGACAGTAACGATCATGAGTCCTGATCTTGCTGGGGGCGTGTGCTGCCATCATTTCCGCTATGGCCCATCATTTCGCGTCATAATCATCGGAAAAGAGATCGTCGAAATCCTTCGGGAGGCTCTGGAATCTGGCCGAAACCTCGTTGACGGTTACTGCATGCACCCGGCTCTTTCCACCCCTGGCGCTCGACAAAATAGACGGCCGGGTGCCTCGGGTCTTGAATCCGATATTGCGGTCTCGTGTGGCTTGGACAGTGGCTTCAGCAATGCGGCGCCTTAATCTGAGGAAAAGATGTTCGCTATGCGTCTCGATGATGAACTGATGACCTTCGCTCAGGGCATTGATCAGAAGATCTCCGGAGAGCTGCCTGTGCACGTGGATGCAGGTGAAGCTCTGGTTGTTCAAGCAAAACCAGCCGATGGCCGACACCGAAATAGCATTGCACGAGGACCGGCAGTACCTGTGAAAGGCCAAATCCCACATCCTTCAAATTGTAGGACTGCAAGTCAGGACCCCGCTCAAGCTCCTGGACTTCAATCTGTAGCACCGTGTCCCCAAGCACATGGATATGAAGTCGGCAACCCAATTCATGAGCCATGGGTTGTACCGATCGCTCTAATTCATCCTGTCGGCCTTGATAGCGAATTGCTGCAAAGGAATTTGTAAGTATTCCCCACCGCGGCGCCCCACCCTCAACAACACTTTCACCGGTGAAATAGTAGACCCTTTCGGGCTCAGTTCTCAGAGGGCCAATATGCGTTAGGGGCGAAGCAATATCTTGCCCTGGATTGCTGGGCCACAATAACATCGCACAGCTCTGCGCACCGACTTGAATGCTTCAGCAGTACGACCTATCAATGGCAGGAAATTATTCCACTCAATCCCTGTTGGTCGCGGGAGTTCTAGCGTCCTGAACTTGTCGCTGGTGATCCGCCATGGCGAACTATTTGGCGGGACACAGAAGCTTACGCGCCACCTCGAAAAGCCTGGCTCTGTCAATGTCGAGTATTGCAACTCGACTTCCAGCATGGGTCAGCTTCCGGTGCCTGTCGCAGCCCATCTTGCGAAACGCACAGAGAGCCGAGTCAATCTCGGGCCCTAGACCAGTGAACGGCTCACGAAGCCTCCAAGCAGGACTTCGATGGTAAACAGGCTGGAGCGGGTCATCCTGATGTTCGAACACAACATCACGGTAAGAACCGAGGTCGACTCCGAGGTCAGACGTCAGCACAAATGGCGTCGAACGGTCGGTGTTGAGACAAGCTCTGCCGCAGCATTAGCAAGGCAGCGAGTAAGCTGCTCTTACCCGAGGAGTTATGGCCGAAAAGGAGGTGAGCCGTGGCAATTGCAACCATCCCGGAATCCTCGGAAGCCGCGGAAGCGAACAAGACGAAAGCCTTCAATCATTGTGTTGCCACCACCCCGGTTTCCGGGCAGCTTGCCCTCGCGACACCAGCGGCGCTCCTCCGCTCGCCATTCGGCGCGGTCCCTCGCTATCGGCGCGCTGCACATCCTTATTTGCCAGGACATCCGCCGCCAGCAGGCCAGACTTCTGGAGCGGGCCGCGACGTTCACCCGCAGCGCCGTCGTTAAGGTCCGGGTCGTACAAATTGCTCCTGGAGGGAGAATGCCTCTTTGTCTGGAATTGGGCTCCTGGGTGTCCGGCAGGAGCCCAGCGGTCTGGCTCCTCCCTCGGCCAGCAGCTGTTCCAATAGCCTGTGACAGGAACCCTTGTGCGCTGACCGTGTCCAGCGCCACCGCAAGGTCTTCAGCCTCATCAACAGCCTCCGGCCAGCCGCTCGGCGGCTGAGCGGGCTGCCACGTTGCTCTTGCCACAGCGCGGCGGCGCTCCTCCGCTAGCTCGAACTCCTGGCGCTGGAGCACCGACTCGTAGGTAATGGGTCTTGATGCGGGTAAGGTGCCTGCGGCGGGTTTATGGTAATAGACCAGGCATGCGAAGGTCAGGTCCACGGGTACGAGCCGAACTGCCGACCGCGACGCCCCGTCGCGGTCTCCCGAGGCATATCCCCGGCACGACCGCTCTCCAGAAGCCAGACGATGGGCCGGCGCCTGAACTGAGAGATGTGATGCGGGAAAGAAGTCCCGCGCCAGCCAGTCAACAAGGCTGCGGTCCATGAGCTGGCGGAACTCTTGCTCGATGGCGTCGACGCGTTAACTTCGCCAAAAATCAGCGCGTTGTTTACGAACTCGGTCGAGCAGCATGACCGACCCAGCCTGTCCCATCGGTCAGTGGGATGATGCCGTCCGGAGTCGAAAGCCCTCGGGCGCTGGCTCGTCTGCCTCAATTTGCTTCGACAGCGGTGACCAAAGAGTTTTGGGACATGATGGTAAATAATCTTTTCTACGTAACGGCGCAGCTCAAGGCAGACAGACAATGCCCTCGTGCTTGTACAGCGTCATAAAACCAATATATGAGAGGATGAGCTTCGAGTTTCTGGGATGGCGCTCTTAAGAAGACTCGCTAGGGATGGGAATGCACGTATCTAGTCCATCATCTCCTGCGAAGGTCTTCCTCATGTCGCCAATCACGGCCTCAGTTTCTGCATCTTCGACCTTTGCACCTGGCCCAGCCTCGTAGAGATCACGTAGACGCCGCTTGTAACTAGCAAGTTGTTTAGCTGTTCCTACACTGGATTGCTGGGGCTTATAGGCGACCAGAGCAAGAATCTCTGAAGGACCGTTAGTCCATCTGGCAGTACCGGAAGGACATCGTGTCCTTGGAGCAAGGGGATACCAACCTGCAAGGTGTCCCGGTCTCGTCGAGGACAGTAGCGAGGTCGTCGCCGGTGATACCGTACGCGCCTTTAAACATCTCGCGTTCGGATATGCCTTCGGGCTGTGTAGGATTACCCGCCACCAGCATGGGTTGATCGGTAATCAGACCGTAAGTCTCCGTCAGGAGTGCGTATCGGTAGGTGTCCTTACGAAGGAATTGCGCTCGATCGGTTCACGAGCTACAAGCCAGCGCTTGAGAGTGATACAAGTCGATTCAATGGAGGGCAGTGTGCGGGGCATGAGTTCGAAGGGAGAGATGCGGGAAACATAACTCTCGTTAGCTGGATCTTTGCGCTAATCGACCGCGATAATGCTCGAAAATCGGCAGTTGACTGCTGCGGCACTGCGCCTTTAGAGATCGTTGCGGAAAGAAGACAGCCGAGGCCAAGCGCAGAAACACGGTCCGCTATCTAGTGCACGAAGACCCAAACTTCCGCTTGCCATATGGCTATATGTCCACCCATCTTTTTAAAGTAATACGCTTCATTCCTGCGCGTGGTCGGGGCGTTGTCTTGATCCGCGCTCCGTTATGTTTCCCCAGTCTACTACCCAGTGATGGCCAAACCACCTGCTGACACCACCTTTTTCGAACGGCATCCAGCGACGGCTGTGCCAAAGTTTAGCCCACTCTGTTAGTGGTATCTCCCAGGTGGAAGCGTACAAAGCGGGATCATGGCCGTTGCCAACCCTTGTCGGACTTCAGCCGCATCACCCAATGTCGATCAGCGAGCAGGTCGAAGAATCGTTCGCGCAGCCAGTAACAGATCGGTATCTGTGGAATCGATGGGAAGCGCTTTGAATGGGGCGAGAAACCAAGATCAACCACAATTACTGAGACAACCTGCCCCAACAGTACTTTCTTTTCTACGGCGCTCTTTGGTCCGACAAGGCGTGCCCATACAAACGAACGCTCCGGGGCTGGCGGTGCCTGGGTAAGCGAGACAATGCGATATTCACAACCTCGCCTGAAATTTCCTCGAAGGCACGTGGCCCCAGGTGAGCTAGGCACTCCGATAGTCTGCTGTGCCAGCACGCCCTTCCGCAGTTCGGTAAAGAGCGTGGAACATCCACGACTGCTGGGTTACCATTGCCACCTTCGGTTGTCCCTGAAGTTGCAGGCAACGCTGGGTGAAAGCAGCATAGAGGTCACGCTTACCCTGGGGGTGGTGTCGCTGCACGTAGGTCTTCAGCAGCGGCCCCATATTCTTCGAGCCGCTATAGGGTGGGTTGGCAGCCACCACGTCGTAACGGCGAGACAGCAACTCGATGAGACCCAATCCCTTCTCGGCCTCAGTGCCGAGGATTGCTGTCGACAGGTCCTTCGCATCGGCCTCTTGCTGGAACTGCTATGCAGAGCGGTCGAGCACTCGCCGGCTTCCAGGCTTCCCAAGGGGGCAGCACTCCAGGTCCATCTGGCCTTGCGTCGGTTGCAACTCGCAGCCTGAGCAGTGGCAGCATACTGATTTGCTGCGGCCCATCATGCGTTTGGCGTGCTTCTTGCTTCCGTAACTCCTGGAGCGCCAGATCGAGCTGTTCCGCGATCTCAGACGGCTCGATCTCACGCGTTCTCAAGCCCTCAAAAATAGACTCAGCACGCCATGCCAGTGGCTGGTCCTCTGAGGTGTGCCTGCAGATATCGTTGCATGGCGTCAGGAGGCACTGAGGCGTTGGCAGCCACCAAATTCACTCGCCTGGGTGTGCGGTGCGGCACCAGCTCCTGGCTTTCGATAGAGTAAGATGGCGGCAATCTGACGGAACGCTTGTCGTATCGATGCCGTCAGAGGTTGCGCCCAGGATGCTTTACTGGCAGATCTCGGCCGGGTCCGTGATGCGTCCTCTTCCTGGTACATGTTCCACAGACGTCAAAGGCATAGACCAGAAAGTGGCCACTGCCACGGGCAGGATCGAGAAGGTAAGATCGGTCACCGGCCGTGGCTCACGTGGGTGCCGCTCGGCATCTCGGACGAAGTACTGCCCACTGTGTCCGGGAGCTGCGAGAATCCCGGGTGCATCTCCACCCATAGAGCCCTGAGCGAATTTTCGACCAGGAAGCGCACCATATAATCTTCGGTGTAGATACAGGTCGCCGGGATAATATCTGCCCCTTCGATCTTCCTTCCCCGAGCGGCTGCCTCGAAGACGCGGTCTTTCTCTTCAGTGTTCCAGTATTGATAGATCCAGCCAAGCAGGATCGGGCTCGCGGAACACGTCATCGGTCAGGCCCTCAGCCCGGTCACTTGCACTCCGCGTCAGGCTCACTGTCTCACCTGAAAGGGCACGGACACATTTCTGGAGCGCACTCGGGTGAGGGGGTGACCAGGGTCAGCGGGGAGTCAGGATCAAAGAGCAGAGGCAGCTCGTTTTGCTGCTTCGTCGTAGACCTCGCGCGAAAGGTGGCTGACCCGCCATCCTCGCCTGGCACAACTCCGGGTATTGCCGGCAGAAACGATCGTGGCGCAGCGAGCGACCGGCATAATCGGGCTTGACCTGGATGGCTTCGTCCACGCCAGGCACCCGCGCTTCAGGCAACGCAGCGCCATGAGGCGGTTGAACCAGGTGTAAACAGCTTCGCGGATGTAGAGCACGGTGGCGTGCTGCAGTGCTTCGCTCGGGGACTTCCGTGCCCTCTCTGGCAGCGCCGGAATGAGCGACGTAATAGCCTCTTCCAGGCTGCGCCGCAGTGCTAACCCTTCGTCTCCAAGTGCTGGGGCGAGAGACGGGTAGGATCGGAGCCAGTCACGATCGCGGAAGATACCATAGCTCGCGCAGCACTAACTCAGATCGCCGGGCCAGGTGCCCGTCGTCCCAGTAGCCCTCAAGCAGATGGCGTAAGGCGGGGTGCTCCGTTTCAGCGCACTACGATCGCTCATCGCAAATCTACCTCGTCCCCAGCAGTCAACACGGCACGCACAGCGCTATCGAGTTGATCGCGGGCCGTTTTCCACTCTGTGAGGTCGCGAATGTGCCGGCTGGTGATGCTCTCCACCATCCTGACCGTCCGTACCTTACGGACAACTGGCGTTGTGCCCGTTGTTCCAGGGTGTCGCTTGCGTGCCAGCCACTCGTTCATCTGCTGGAAAAGCCCGATCCTCAAGACGCTGTGCCGCGAGAGGCGCATGGATCAGGGTGGCGAGGTCGCGTGGCACTGGCTGCGCGGTAGCCGTGCTCTGCGAAACCACCCGTGCACCTCAGTACAGACCAGTTGTCTGGCGGCCTCGATAACGGTGGCTCACCTGGGCCTCCGGTCCCCGCATCGTGGCCCGCAGCAGATTCTTTGAGACGATCGGTAACACCACGATAGGTTACATGTGCTTCCAGGTGTAAACGTGTACAGGAGGTCTTTTGAGGTCGCTCAGCGCCGCGATGAGAGTCCATGGACCTGCGGCCAGTAGTCTATGAGTTCGCGGTCACGGCTGCGGCCGTCGTACTCGTCTCAGCGCCGTGCGCATGGCTTCAGTGGCCAGCCCCTCGACGGTAGCGACTCGCAGCGCACTCAACACCGCCTGGGTACGTTCATACTCGTCGCGTCGCTGTGATGAAAAGAACTCGAACAGCTTATCGACCAGGCGAGTCTGTTCACGCACATCGTCCAGACACGCCAGAAATTGGCGGATACAGGTGTTTGGTCGCCGCTTCCTCAATGAGCTGATCAAAACTTTTTGGCAGCTGTGCATATGCGCGCACGGCATTGGGAAGCCGGTCAGCCGAAGCTCCATTCGGCCACTGCATGCGAATATAGCCAGACGATCCTTGGTCTGCTTCTGGAGTGCTTCGGCCAGTGCGGCTGGCGTCTCCTCTGGCCGTACGCCAAAGAGCACGTGAAGTTGCTCACGGACGCGCATGCGCTCCTCGACCAAAGCTCGATATCGCTCTCCAGGCACTGCGGCGCTCAAACCTCCGGCTGTCCAGGAACGCCCGCTTGGCCTCGGCGTCACGCGGGTCGCGGTAGTCCTTCTTGTCCAGTGTGAGCACAAGCGCCCCAGCGCGGGAAGAGCGCTGCCGCACACAGCCTGGCGATATTCGAGTCCCATCCAGGGGAATGCCCTCATAGCGCTCTACCAGTATCTTGCCGGTCACCACATTACCCCGACGCGCTTCGGATTCCAGGTAACCGTACACAGTCGTCGAGGGTCCAGAGGTGCGGTTGAGGCCCCTCCTGTCAAAGCTGCCAGTTGGACACAAATATGCATTTATGGAGAATCACGGCGCATAATGCAGTACATCGTTGTCAGGTCGCCGAGATGCTGAAAGCCCCGCCACATCACTTCCGCGCCGGGGCGGTCGCGCCGACGGCGCCCCACAAACCCGCCGAGCTGGGCAATCCAGGTGACCGCTTGGCCGAGCGTCGGCGGCTCTTCAGGCGGCGTCGGGACCCGATGAATGGCACAATACAGCGCTTGCCATTCGTCAGGATCCAAAAGGACACTACACGGCACATCTGGCACCGCGCGCGCCAGCATGGTGGCGTAAAAATCCGCCAAGCCAGGACGCTGTAAAGCGCCAGGGCGCGGCGTAAGCGCTCAGCCTTCTGGAATTGCCGCGCTTCCAGGCGACAGCCGCTTTTCAAAATACGGTGCCAGACTTCGATGCCCCATCGACAGGAGTACCACTGGACGCGTTCGATAGCATCGTCGATCGCTCTCCACCGCTACGGTGGTCAACAACAGCCATTCGATAGGCTCCGCCTCGGCGGGCGGATCGACTTCGCACACCTGCACGACCCACAGCGTCCACGCCTGGCAAGCGTTCCGCTTTACGATGCTTCGGGGAAACAAGGTCAAGGGACAAAAGCGCAGTGCCAACGTCGCTTGCCGGGCGGGTTGTGCACCACGACGCGGGACGTGTAGGACGAGCTGGGCCGCCACGGGCTGCACGGCGACCGTGTCCCACACATACCGTTGCGGCGCATTGACGCAGCGATTCCATGAGGCGCGTATCAGCAGATCGACGCCTACGGGACGGGGAGCCGCCAGGACGTCATACACATCAGCTTCCCGATCACCGACGCTGATGATGTGGGTGGTGGGACAGCTGTCGCGCGCGGTGAAGACAGCGTCGAGACTGTTGAGCCACTTTTGACTTTCCTTCTGGCTGATGGGGAGCTGCTTGCGCCGGGCGCGTTTGCCGATGTCGTCCGGGTCCCGGGCCCAGACCTGTTGCGCCAAAAGCCCCAAGGGGACTCGCTCTGGTGTGATGGCCAAGGTGGTATGGACCAACAAGCCGTGACACGCGGGGTGTCCCAGCGGCCCTAAGCCTTCGGTGACGCGCAAATTCGTCCAGTTGGCTTCGGTCGTATCTTGCACGGCCAGGACAAGCGGCACCGCGTTGAGTCGACTATAGGTCGCCTCAATATGACTTTGGAGCATATCGTCGGGCGCAATGGCATCGTTGGTGAAAAAGCGATAGGCGGCTTTGAGCATCGCGCCGTTGCCACAGGCTTCAGGCAGAGCGGCCCCGGGACGCTGGGCGAGCGCATGGGCCAGTTCGACCAAACGCTGGGTCCGCCGCAGGTCGCCGAGTTCCGCGTCGGCAAACTCCGTGACAGCCCAACTCGTGGCATCGAGGAGGTCACTCATGTCTGCTTCCTTGCGCAACGGGTTGAACCGGACAGTCAAGAGGTGGAGAATCCATGCCTATCATAGCTCAAGTCCCTCTAAAACAAAAAATGTGTCCAACTGGCAGTTGTCAAGAGGGCCAGCGGAGACTCCACCTGAGGCAGCGCGATGGGGCGGCTGTCAGGATGGCCCTCAATAGCCTTCCGCTCATCGAGCAACAACGTGTTTCGCCTTCTGGAAGTGCGTGTAGACCTTGGGAATGATGGCCGATACCTCGGCGCTGAAGAGCCGACCAGCCGGTCTATGCGCTGGTCGACAGCGTGGGCATTGCCACGGAAGATGAACTGGCCCTGCCGAAAGCCACTCTTGAGTTCTTTGACAAGGTCGGGCTGAGGCGCTCATCGAGTCCCCGCCTCTCTCTCGGACGATGCCTTCCATTTCCGTGCTCTTGGTCGAGTCCGCCTCGTAGCGCTTGACCACCTCGTTCCAGACGCTCAGTACGATCAAGGAGCCGCTCGATCTCGCTCGACGGACGCGCCAGCCAGTAGAGGGTGTTGGTGTGGCCAGGCTCTCGGCCTCCAGATCCTCGACGCGGAGGCCATCCAGGAGCGCCTTCAGCGGCGAGATCATACGGACCTCGATGCCACCTTTCGAGACGACCACTTGATCATCACAGACGACGCGAACGTCGAAGCGATAGGCATCCTCGTAACGGACCAGCCCGACTTCGAGGTTAGCGGCCGTCAGAAACTCCCCGAGCCTGTCGCGCTTGTGCGCGGTGCGGATATCCTCCTCGGCGATCTCCTCTTCAATCCGCTTGCGCTCGCCCGAGAGGTATTCGTACTGGTCCCCTGTCTTGGCAACGTAGCGTGCCGCGATACCAGACTGCTGCAGGCCAGTTTCCACCTGGCTCCGTACTACAGAGAAGTCTGTGTCAACTCTGGACGTCAGCAGGCGAGAGAGGTTGTCAAAGAGCGCGCGGAGCATACTGCACCTGCGCAGAAGGTAGAGCGCCCGCAGGATGCGCTCTGGAACGCTGCTTCTGGATGCGCTCGGTAACGCTACCCAACCACGGCGAACCTCGCTCGGGATCTCCGCATCTTCAATCTCGGCATAGACCTCGTCCAGCGCCACCAGACGCCCGACGTCTGCCCAAGCGTAACCTTGCTGCTGAGCACGCTCTGCCGTGATCCCGAGCAGGACCGGTGGGCGCCTGTCAGAGCTTCCTCGCCCGCCAGCTACCCGCAGGCCGTGTAACACATCCGGGATAGGAATGAGCTGATATGGGAGAAAAGGGTAGCAGGCAATGAACTTGACCTTCGTCACAGGCCGGTAGAGCACGGTCTACCTTGGTTAACTCGCCGATATCCTTCAGGACACCGCCGCGTTGTCGGTAGAGTTCCCGGAGTGCATCTTCTCCAGCCTTCGACTTCTTGAAGAGCGCCGTTCCTCGAGCACTTGCTCGATGTTCTCGGTCGTCAAAGTAAACGCTTCGCAAAACGGCCCTCAAGCCTTTAATATCACCCCGGAACTCGCGCGTTCTTCACCACGTCGTGCATTGACTCGTGGCTCGTCGTCACGAGCCACACCTTGCCCTTGCCGTAGGTGGCAATTTCCTCGGCGAACGATTGAATATCGAGGATACGCGGCCCGCTGTCGGCTACGAACTGGCCCAACTCATCGATAACGAGGAGCAGCCGCACCATCCCGGTCGCGATGCTGCGCCTGCTGGCGAGCAACATAGGCCGTGAGATCCTTAGCCAATTGTTGGAAGGTGGGGCTGGACACTTGTGCGGTCATACGCTTCCTTGCGCCGCTGCGGCATTCTTGAAGCGCTCCGGCATCGTCCGGGCGAGCGCCTCGAAAATCTCGTCCCAATACAGCATGGGCCGTTGGCGGATGTCTTCCCAGGCTTTCCCGGTCAATTCCTGTACAGCCCGGCGATAGATGTCGAGGCAATCGCGCTCGATGAGCGGCTCCTCGATCAGCAGAGCGATGCGCAGATCAGTTGACAGCCCGCGATGGGCCAGGAACTGGCGGTACAGGAGGTTGCGGATGTCATCTTGCTGGCCCTTGATGGCCGGCATCGCTCTGGAACCCGATGACCTCGGTATGCAAAAAGGTGGCAACTTCATACAGGTAGCGCTCGATCTCCCGCGCCTGCCGACATATGGCAAGCCGAGGGCGAAAGCGCTCGATCGCCGTGTGACCACTGCTACCTGTGGGTTCGTGGTCAGCAGGCCAAGGAGCTTGGCGAAGTGTGATTTCCCGAGCCTACATAGCCGGAGATCCAGACGCCCACCCGGTCTGTCTGCTTCTGACGTGTATCGGTGTAGTGCTCAAGAAAGTCCAGGAGATATTTTTCGATGACGTCGGTGACAACATAATCCTCCAGTTCGTTCTGCAGCTCGGCCTCGGTGTAGTCGGCGACTATTGGTGACCGGATTGATGTCACGTCCGGATATCGGCCAGAAACAGTTGCCCTACCTGCATCGCTGTGTCTCCAAGATCAAGCCGGCCTAAGAGATACGTGCCCCGGTAGCGGCGCGCCTTCTCAACCCCCAGGAAAAGGTAATCACTCCCGCTATCATCTTCGGCTGGCACCAGAAACACGATAGGCACGTGCACACGCCGCCCCGCCAGTCGCTCCTGGACAATATTTGGCAAGAGGAATGGATGCAGCGCACCCATACGCGTGAGCACGAGCACTCCCGGTCCAGATATCTGCTGTTGCGCTGTGATAACCCGCTCTTACCAGTGCCTCAGCAAGCACCTCGCCAATGCCAAACTCCTTCAGCGCGCTGGGGTTACGCGTTTTCCGCTCGGATGGCGCGCTGAAGCTCCTCGGCGCGGTGGAGATAGTCGAGTAACACCTGATTACAGTCGATCACCTCAACCTGTCGCCCTTCGGCTCGCAGCTTTGCCACAAGCGAGTTCACATCACGGCGCGCCCGTAGCTCCTCGCTTGGAGGATAGAGCAAGAGCAGAAATGGCACGCCAACGCCGCGGCCAATTTGCTCATGGCCAGCGAGCAGTCGATGTTCAAGTTCAGCGAGCTTCCTGTCCAAGGCGTCGGGCATAGGCGTCGAAAGGCTCCTCACCAAGATCCAGCAGGAGCGATGTCTCCGCCCCATTCAAAGCGTAGCGGACTACTCTGACTTAGCTTCGCCAGACGAGTCCCAACCTCTGAGACGTGTGGCCCCACAGACGGAAGTCTGGCGCCCCGAGGATTTCTCGGGCAGTCTTTCCCTCTGCCGAGAGGAACTCTTGCATACGCAGACCAATAGATCATCCGGCAGTGGTGGCTGCACAAGGCGTTTTTCACCCCCACCGGCAAGCCGGCCAAAGTCCCGCAGAGCAGAAAGGATACTGCTTGCGAGCTTGTTAAGCGTCCGGCTCGACCAGCTCTGCACCTCTGGATGCGTGGCAGCACCGGCGCGGATATACGCTTCCACCTCTGCGGCCTTGACGCCTTCCCTTCCTTGTTGCTGAAGAGTCCAGAGGAAGTCCGTGGCAACATCAAATGTCAACCGGTCCGCCAGGCAGAAATGGAAATACAGCGCACCGCGCAGGGATAGAGTCATCTGCTCACGGTGGGCCGAACGGATGGGCTTGATCGAGATGGAGCCGCGGAACGATCTCAGTTCGACGGGGTACGTGCTCGCGAACCCGGGCGTCGAATACCTGGTCCTGCAGCCCGAACCGGTCGCGGCGTTCATGGTGACGCTCGAGCCCGGCACCTACGCGGTGGAATGGTTCGACGTCGACGAGCGCGGAACGCGTCGAGGCGGATCAGGTGACCAGCAGGGGAAGCGGGACCGACGCGCTTCCAGCCTCCGCTCACCGGCGGCCCGAGCGTCGCCTACCTGAAGGCCATCTGACGGCGGGATGCGAGAGGGGCACGACATGACGCGTACGAGGCTGAGGCTCGAGCGGCAGTTCGACGCACCGCCGGAGGCGGTGTTCGACACCTTCGTCGACAAGACCTCGCAAGGGGTGCTGCACGGCGCCGAACAGCACGGGTTGGAACGTCGAGGTCGATCCAGACCGACGTGCGCGTCGGAGGCACGTCGATCGTCCGGATGGGACCCCGAGGGACGGGAGCCCGACACGGAGACGCGCGTGTACTCCGTCGTCGACCGGCCCGCATCGCCTGGAGCTTCGGTACTCGATGGCGCTCGCCGAGACCGGCCTCACGCTCGACACCGAGATGACGATCACGTTCGAGGATCGCGACGGCGGGACCTGGTTCACGATGGTGCGAGACCGGCTTCGAGGTCGAGGCGGATCGCGACGGGTTCGTGGAGGGCTGGACCGAGTACCTCGAGACCCTGGGCCAGGTGTTGAAGGCGAGGCACGACACGTGAGCAACGCGTGTCGTCATCCGTGCTCTACATGTCGATGTCGCTCGACGGGTACATCTCGGGTCCGAACGACGGGCCGGACAACCCCGGCGGCGACGACTTCGACCGGCTGCACGAGTGGATCGTCGACTCCGGACGGGAGTTCGGCCGGCCGTCCGGGCCGGCCGGGGAGTTGTGGGACGAGATGGAACGCAGACCGGCGCGGTGCTGGTGGGTCGGCGCACCGTGGAGCAGGTCGATCACTGGGGCGGTGATCATCACGGCGTCCCGATCTTCGTGCCCAGTCACCGGCCGCCCGGTCCGACGGTGGCGAACTATCCGTTGGTGACGTACGTGACTCGACGGGATCGCCAGCGCGATGGCACAGGCGAAGGCCGCCGCCGGGGACCGGAACGTGATGGTGCACGGCGCGTACACGGCGCAACGGGCGCTCGAGGCCGGTGTGCTGGACGAGCTGCAGATCCACCAGATCCCGGTGCTGTTCGGTGGTGGCCGTCGGCTGTTCGACGGTGTTGCCGTCGCGCGTCGAGCTGGAGATCGTTCGGGTGATCGACACGCCGGAGGCGACGCACATCCGCTACCGCGTCCGCCGCTGAGACCTGCGCATGAGCAAGATGCCGGTCGCGGGTTTCGCCGACCCGGCGTAGGGTGGAAAGACCCCGACGGAAGGAGCGGCCATGGACGGCGTCGTGCACTTCGAGATCCCCGTCGACGACGCGGACCGCGCGAAGGCGTTCTACGCGAACGGTGTTCGACTGGCAGATGCAGGACTATCCCGACATGCAGTACACGATCGCCATGACCACCCCGATCGACGACCAGACGCAGCGGCCGACCACGCCCGGGCAATCAACGGCGGGCTGATGAACCGCGAGCAAGGAGACGCCCACACCCGTGCATCACGATCGGCGTCGACTCGGTCGAAGAGGCCCTGAAGAAGGTCGAGGCCGAGGGCGGCACCGTCGATCACGCCGAGCATCGCCGATCCCGGGCATGGGAGCGTTCGGCTACTCAAGGACCCCGAAGGCAACGTGATGGGGCTGTTCCAGCGCACCTGATCGCGCGCCGGGCTGCAGCCGGTCGAGCGATCGAGCTCACCGTCGCGTGCGAGACGGAGCCGAAACGCGGAGGCGAACCAGAGCAAGACGTCAATCGAGCGCTTGCGGCGCCGATGATGGCTGGGTGAGAGCGACGACCGCGCAGCGGATGCCGATCGGCCCCGGCGTCTTCCTGGCGGCGGAACGGGGCCCTGTTCCTGACGGGAGCCGCGAGGCGAGCCGGGTGGCGCGCGAGATGTTCGTGCTCGCCGCGATCGTTGGCGGCATGTTCTGGCCTGGATACCGGTTCCGGGTCCTGCCGCGACGCGACTCGTTCCGAGGCTCAGACGGAGGCGCTCGCCTTCACGCCGCAGGTCGGCGATCCGCTCGGCCTGCTCGACCTGCCGTTCACGCTGTTCCACTGGGGCAGGATCGGTGCGACAGCATCGAGAACACCGCCACCGGGTCGCATCGGCGGCCACCGAGACGCGATCGCCGACTACTGGTTCGCGCCCACCGCGGCTGCAGCGGTCGACGACTACGAGCGCTACACGTGCGTGATCGGTCTGTCGATGGCCGGCTGGTCCGACCTGACCGGTCGTCCCTCGAACGGCTCGTGTCGCGTTCCGCGACGCTGATCGGCGTTCCGCAGATCAACACGGAGCTGGAGGAGTTCAACCGCGCGTTCCAGCATCCGAGCCGGCGACGCGCGGTTCGCGAGCGCGTTCGTCGATGCTCGGATGATGCGGTGGCTGCTGGAGCGAGGCCCCGGTGTCGGCTTCGAGGTGTCGGGCACCGTGTGTGATGGTGTTCCGCCGCCGGGCGACCCGCCAGCCTCGACGACGTTGCCGACCTCGCTGGCGCTCTACGACGACTTCGTCGAACACATCCCGCGGGTGGTTGTGACCGGCTCCGCTTAGGACGTCCCGACGCCGCGCACCCTCGCAGGCTCTCGTGCCGGGCCGCCTTCGCCTCGTCCGTGTGCCGCCGCCTCCACGAGGGCGGAGGGCGCTCGAGCGCGCCGCGCAGCGCTTCGAGCCGCTCCAGGCCCAGCGTCAGCAACTCCGGCGGCGGTTCCAGCAGATGCGCGAGGACCTTGGTCTTCACGCGCACGCCACGGCGCGTGAGGCTCGACCTTGACGCGACGGTCGGTGGTGAGCATCTTGCGCTCACGCAGCTTGCGCTCTTCGAGTCGATCGATCTGGCCATGTCGCCATGGAGGGATCGCACTGCAGGACGTCGGCGATCGCACCCATCGAGATGGCCTCATCCGGTTCGCAGGGCCTGCAGCACCCGCAGGTGGCCCGGCGCGTCAATCCGAGGGACTTCAGCGCGTGGAACGCCTGACCGCGCTGCATCCGGCTCCACGTGAACTCCGCCATCAGCCGCCAGACGTCGCTGGCGACCGCCTCGACGGCCGGGTCGTTCGCGGCCGCTCGTTCTGACGTCATCGCCCCTCCTCCACGCTACTCCAAGCGATACTTCAACGCTCTCGACCTTTGATATATCACGATACTTGACAAGTCACAAAGAGATTGTGGGAGGGTGCGTGGCCATGAGCGAGATCGCGATCCGCGTCGAAGGACTGACCAAGCACCTACGGCGAGCTCGAAGCGCTCGGGCGGCATCGATCTCGAGAGTGCCGCAGGGGAACGGTCTTCAGGCTCCTGGGACCGAACGGCGCCGAGCAAGACCACGGCCGTCCGCATCCTGGCCACGATCCTGCAAGCCGGATGGCGGTCGACGCCGAGGTGCTCGGGCACGACGTCGTCAGCCCAGGCGGCGGCCGTGCGCCGCCGGATCGGCCTGGCCGGTCAGTACGCGGCGGTCGACGCGAACCTCACCGGCCGCGAGAACCTGCGCATGGTCGGGATCCTGCGGACAGATGCCGACGCCGCAGATCATGCCGCGCGCAGCGGAGCTGCTCGAGAAGTTCCGAGCTGAGCGACGCGGCCGACCGACCCGTGCGCACGTATTCGGGCGGCATGCGGCGGCGGCTGGACATCGCCGCGTCGCTGATGACGCAGCCGCCCGTCCTGTTCCTGGACGAGCCGACCACCGGCCTGGACCTCACCAGCCGCAACGCGCTGTGGGAGACGATCCGAGCAGCTGGTCGCCGACGGGACCACGGTCCTGCTGACCACGCAGTACCTGGAGGAAGCCGACCGTCTCGGCCCAGCGGATCGCGGTGGTCGACGGCGGCAAGGTGATCGCGAACGACACCCCGGGCAACCTCAAGGCGCAGCTGCGGCAGCACGGTCGTGGAGATGCGGTTCGACGGCGACGGGCGCTCGACGGATGCCGCAGACGCATCCTGACGGGCAAGGTCAACGGGCCAGGTCGAGCGCGACAACGGCTCGCTCCGCATCACGTCCGAACGAGGGCGCGACCATCCTGGTCGATGTGCTGCGCATGCTCGACGACGAACGGCGTCGAGCCGGATGCGCTTGGCCGTCCGCGAGCCGAGCTTGGACGACGTGTTCCTGGCGCTGACCGGGCACCAGGCGGAGACCGACGGCGAACCGAGCGGCGGACCGCGTCAAGGGCCGGCGAGGAGGCAGGGCATGAGTGCGATACCAGGTCGCGTACGGCGGCACCCCGAGATCGCCGGATCGCGGGATCCCGTGGGGACGGCTGCGCGACACCAGCGCGGTGCATCAAAGCGGAACCTGCTCCAGCTACCTGCGCGTGCCGCAGCTGCTGGTCTTCTCGACGATCCAGCCGATCATCTTCGTGCTGATGTTCCGATTCGTCTTCGGCGGATCGATCGACACCGGCCGCATCCCGTACGTCGACTTCCTGATGCCCGGGATCTTCCTGCAGGTCGTCGTGTTCGGCTCCCTCGCCACCGCGATCGGGCTTGGCCGACCGATCTGAAGAGCGGCCTGATGGAACGGTTCCACGCGCTGCCGATGTGGACGCTCGGCGGTGCTGGTCGGACGGACGCTCGCGGACCTGATGCGGAACGTCTTCGTCGTGATCCTCATGATGGTCGTCGGGTTCCTGGTCGGGTGGCGGATCCACACGACGCGTGCTCGCGCATGCTGCCCGGGGTGCTCGCTGGTGCTGTTGTTCGGCTGGGCGATGTCGTGGATCTTCGCCACGGTCGGATTGGCCGGTGAAGTGATCCCGAGACCGCGCAGGCCGCCGCGTTCCCCGTGCTCGCACCGCCTCGTGTTCGCGTCGGCGGCGTTCGTTCCGGTGCTGAGCATGCCGGGATGGCTGCAGCCGTGGGCCAGGAACCAGCCGGTCTCCGTGACGGTCGAGACGTTCCGCGCCCTCACGACTCGGTGGGCCGACGTCGTCGCTCGTGGTCAAGACGATCGCTGTGGTCGGTCCTGATCGTCGCGATCTTCCGCGCCCATCGCCGTGCGCCTGTACCGGAAGGCCGTCTGGGGATGACCAGCAGGACGATCATCGTCGACCACGTGCTGTTCGTCGTGGACGACCTCGATGCCAGCCGGCGACTCTACACGGCGGCGTCGCCCCGCTCGGCATCGTCGAGCTGTACGTGCAGGGAGGACGGCGTGAGTTACGGGCGCGAGGATGCGGACGACTTCGTGATCGGCTCAAGGCTCGCCGGTCACGACCGCCGCGCACGTCGCGTTCGACGCCGACGCCCGTGACCGGAGTCGACGCCTTCCACGTCGCGGCGGTCGCGAACGGCGCGACGTCGCGTGGTGAACCCGGCGTGTGGACGGCGTACTCGAGCGGTACCACGCCTCGTTCGTGAACGACCTGCACGGCAACAACGTCGAGGCCAGTGTTCACAGCCCCGACGCGTCATCACCGACGCGCCGATCCGTTCGTTCATCCTTGATCGCGTCTCCGGCGGGAGAGACGACGAACCAGACGTCGCCGACATGCCCTGACCGTTCGTGTCGCCCGGCGCCTGGTCGCCGGAGAAGAAGTAGAGCGGATGGCCGTTGTACGTCACCTGCATCGTGCCGTCGTCGCGGGCCGACGTGCCGAGCAGCGACTCGTCGACGCCTCCTCCGCCGCCGGCCTTGCACCTCGCCCTTCGCGATCAAGCGCCGGCCAGGCTAGCCGCGCAGTCGCCGGTGCACGTGCTGGTGTCGCCCGTGTCCTGCAGGAACACGTAGAGCGTGTTCTCCGTTGAGTCGACGAGGACCGTCCCGAGCGGACGAGTCCTCGGCCTCGACCCCGGTCTCGCCACCACCACCACTATCTGACGATGGCGACTCGGACGCGGGCGGGGGCGACGTTTCGGTCTGCGGTGGGCGAGCCTCGGGCCCGTCGTTCCCGAGGCACCCCGGATCAGTTGTCGTCGGAGCAGGCGGCCAGGAGCAACATCGAGACCGACATCGACGATGAACAACCTGCGCAGAGCCATGGAGGATCACCCTTCCCTGTGGCGGACGCTTGCGGGGGAGCGGTTCGCGTTGCAAGGTCTACGGTCGGGCGGAACGTCAGGGTTTGCCGAACCTACTGCGGTCGGTACCAATCACTCGTGTTCGACCAATCGGCGTGTCCGTTCTCACCCGGAGCGGGACCGATCCGGGCCACGGGACCCGGGGCGCGTGGTGGTCGTGCCGGTGGACGGGTCGAAACGAAGGAGGGCAGGAGGGCGCCGGGCGGTGTCCGGCTCGATACCCCGCCGAACGCACCAGGATGAAGCGGCCATCGGCCGACCACCGAGACCGCTTCGTACGCCGCGTTGCCCGCCCCGGTGAGCCGGGAGCGATCGGCGCCGTCGGTGGAGAGCAGCCAGAGCGCGTGGATCCCGCGCCCCGGCGGCGACTCGGGAACGTTCGGTGTGGCCGTCGCGACGATCCACTTGCCGTTGGGTGAGCACGCCGGCCATGATCCAGCTTCGGCTGAAGTCGTTGGACAGGTTCTCGTACCGCCAGTCCGGCGGGCCTGACACGAGGATGCTGGTTGCCTTCGCTCGGCGCCGCGTCGCCGCCGCCGGAGAGGGCGAGCCGCCGGCCGCACCAGCTCAGGAGAGTCGACGTACGGCAAGACCGTGGATCGAACACGTTCACCCAGTCGCCGCCGTCCGCCGGGACGGTGTTGAGCGGCACCCCTGCCTGTCCCGGGAACCTCGAGAAGAACAACACCCAGCGTCCGTCCGGCGACCACCCCGACGGCGAGCGGCGGGGCCTGGCCTCGGCGACACGCGATAGCCGTCGCTGACGCCGTCGACCACGTCGACGACCGCGACCCGGTCCCGCACCCGGTGACCACCTCGAGCGTATCCGCCGTCAGGGCTGAACGCCACCTGCTCGGCGGCGCTCCATCGTCCAGCACCATCCGCCGGGGCTCCTCCGACCGCCGACCACGACGCCACCGGCAGGCGGTCACGCCGGCCAGCACGTCGTCCGTGGGGAGACCACTGCCAACGTTCCGACCGCCCGATCGGGCGACAGGATGCCGCCGCCGACGGTGGGGACGATCGAGCCGTCGCCGAACGCGACCCACTCACCGTCGTGACTGAGATCGGACCGGCGGAACCGCGCCGACCTGCACCAGGGTTCGCTCCTCGCACGTAGTCGAGATCCAGCAGCAGCAGGGCCCCGCCATCCACCCATGCGACGGTCCCGAGTTGGCGTCGCCGCCGGCGAGCCGGGTCGACGGGCACGATGAGAGTCCGCGGTCGGGGAGGAGGTCGGGCTCGGCGGAACGCGACCCGAGCACGTCCGGGAGGAATCACCGCCGCGGCCACGCCCAGGCCGATCGCCGCGACGGGCGCTGCGACGGCGCCGACGAGTCGCCGCTTGGTGATCCAACGCCCGTGGGCGTACGTGTGGCGGCCAGCTCGCGGCATCCTCGAGTACGTGCACTGTACCCGCGTCGCTCGCCGTTCCTCGTCGAACCCTGCGAACCGTCTCCGCGGTCGCTGCGTACTACCTGCGCATCGAACGAGAGGTCACCGCATGCGAACGGTGGCTCCACCAACTCGCCCATCGGCTCCCGTTGATCCTGTTGCTGCTCTCGGCTGCCCTCCTCCTGCGTGGGTTGTCCGAAGGGCGGGTACCGACGCACCGCGCTGCTTCCGGGCGAGGATCAACGCCGGCGAGCGCGAACAGCGCCGACACCAGGGGCGATCCCGGTCGAGGGCGCCAGCAGCGGCCTCGACGGGTTTGCGCGGGCTCGCCGCCGCCGTCGCGGCGGCGAGCCGATCCTCCATCGCGCTCATCTGGCTCGCCATCGACGAGCGCACCAGGTCGAGGGCACCGAACTGCCCTTGCAGCTCCGGCCATCGCCTTCTCTTGCTTCTTCCCGGCGCGGCGCAGCGCGTAGATCCGGTTCGAGAGTCGCTGGTTCTGCGTGAGGAGTGCTCCTCGCGTGCGGTCTGCACGATCGAGATGTAGCTGACGATCGGCCCTTGAACCCTGACCGTGCACGGGTCGTTGCACATGGCGACGGTGTGGAGCCGTCGCCCGCCACGTCCGGCACCGTGAACGAGACCTTCAGGCTCGAACCACTTCGGCCGGCTTCTCCTCGACCTCGAACGTCCCGAGGCGGATCGCCCTGCGATCGGCTTCCCTACCTGGGGAACGATCTGTTGGTCGTCACGAGGTATGCGTAGAACGGCCCGCGGTCGAGGCGTCCCTGCTGGCTGCGGCAAGAGATAGACGTACTGCTCCGGCGGTCGCGACGTCGCCCGGCAGGTAGTGCGTCCGGTCGAACTCATGTACGCCCCGCCGCTCGGCCCGCGCGGCGACCGGGTTCATCACCATCACCGCTCCCACCGCGATCGCGACCGCCAGCACATGACGCATGCGCATGTCCGCCTCCCCTCCGTCACCGGCACAGACCGACCTGACGCGGCCGGGGTTCCTTGAGATCGATGGAACCTTCGGGCCGCTCGAGCGGTACTCCCACCAGAAGGATCGAAGCGGGCGGAACCGTCGCCCAACCGGTGAGGGAGGCCGACATGCGAGCTAAGCCGTACATCGTCGCCGCGACATTCGTGCTCGTGCTGGCGTGCGTGCACGTCGGGCTCTACGAGCCGATCGCACGCCGCCCGCGCAGGTCGCAGCCGGCCTCGCCAGCCGCCGACGTCCTGTTGCTGGACACCGATGCGGGACCGGTCGCGGTGAGTCCGTCGACCGGTTCCGTCCTGTCCGGCGAGGCCGGGCGGTCGCCGGCCCGGACGGCACACGGCTGTACACGACGACGGCCGACGGCGATCACACGGTGCTCGTCGTGCGGGACGCCGCGACCGACGATCAGATCTCGACCACGTCGGTCCCCGGAGACCTGGCCGTGCGCGTGGCGTCCGACAGCGGGAACGCCGTGGCGCTGATGTGCCGCTGCCCGACGGGCGTCGACCCGTGGACGCCGGTGCCGCGCGCGCACACACCATCGTCGTGGCAGACCCTCAGGCGCGCGCCCCGCTCGCACGTATCACCTGCCGGCGGCAACTACGAGCCCTGAGGCGTTCTCCGTGCGAGGACTCGCGGCTGTTCCTGATCCAGTACCTCTCCGGCTCGAGGCGCCGGCTCGTCTATCGCGTGACCACGTTGATCCGGCCGACGGCGACGTCTACGAGGTGCACGGCCGCTTCAAGACCCCGCCCGAGCGCATGCCGGGGATCCGGCTGCGACAGGTGTTCGACCGACGACCCCGCAGCTCTACACGCTCTACACGACGGAGCCGCGCGACGGCACGCAGGACTACGGCGGCTGGTCGTACGGCGGTCGCGAGGAGACGTTCGTGCACGTGCTCAACCTGAAGCGCGGGTGGGCGTATTGCGCAGGGCCCCGCCAGGTTCTGTGGGTGTGAGCCCGCTGCCGCGCAGGCGATCGCGCCGTCACCCGACGGGTCAGAGCTCTACATCGTCGACTCGATGCGCGGGGTGGTCGCTGTCACGAACACGCAGACGCTGCGATGATCGAGCGGATGGAGAAGGTGGACGTCTCGTCGCTCGGCGGCGTGCGCACGTCGGCGCAGGTGAGCGCGGACGGCCGGACGCTCTTCGTCGGTTCGGCCGTCGACGGAGCGGCCGTCTTCGCGCATCGACAACGGCGACGCTCGAGGTGACGCACCGCTGGCCGATGATGCGGTGACGTGTCGGGGCTCGGGCCGTCCGTCGACGGGCTTCGCTTGTACGTGGCGCTCGACGACGGCGTGGCGATCCTGAACTCGACCACGGGACAGGAGCTCACCGCGGTCCCGTTCCAGGGCGTCGAGTCATCCCGCATCGTGACCTTGACACTGAGGTCGCCTTCGCGATAGTTCCATCCATGCGGAGTAATCGTTGCCCCCGTCATGCGGATCACCGATATCGACCGCGCGGTGGCGTGGTACGCGCGGCTTGGGTTCCGCCTCGTCGGCGAGCATCGATATTCGACGCGCCGGCGTACGTCTTCGTCGCGCGAGGCGACGTCTGGCTCCACCCCTCTCCCAACACGAGGGTGACGCCCGGCTTGGTTCTGCCTGCTCACTTGTTCCCGGGACGACACCTGACGCTATCTGCGCCCGCAGAGTCGGCACGCACGTGCACGACAACGATCGGTGGCGGGACCTGAGCCGAGGATCCGGACGGCAACCGGATCTGTGTGGGTGAAGGTCCAAACCGCCGGTCCCAGTCGACGAACGTGTCGGTCGACGCCGCCGTCGCGCGCGATCTTCCGGGGCCATGGCACAAATCACGCGCTTCAGATCGTCGCGAACTGACGCGGTCGTTCGGATCGCGCGATTGAAGGCGAGTTCCCGTGGCACCACCACTTCACGAGACGAGCCTTCGTTCCTGTGTTGGGACGGCTCGTTCCGGATCGAACTGCACGATCGTGACGAAGTAGAACCTGGCGAAGACTGTTCGTCGTGCCTGCGGGTGTCGAACATCGACCTGTCGCCGACGACGTGGCTCACGCGCTGATGCTGGAGAAGCCCGAGACCCAGCAAAGATCGGGAACTGACACCGCTTCACGCCCGGGTCGATCAGTCGCGGCGCGAGGACTGCGACGCACCAAAAACGACCTCTCGTGGTGGCGGGCCTGGTGGGTGGCGTCGACGATCGGACTGGCGTCCATCGTCTTGATGCTCGGGACCCTCGTCCTGATGTAACGTCGACCGAACGGTGACGCTCCCGGAAGTGTCCGACGGGTGGAGCTTCCAGAACGTGTTCGACATCATCGTCAACATCGGGGTGCCGATCCTGGGCATCGTGATCGCTTCTCGACGCCCGGAGAATGCGATCGGTTGGCTCCTGCTTGCGGCCGGGCTCGCGTTGGGGCTGACGGGGTTCTCTCGTGCGTACGGCTCCACGTGCTGGTCGCAGAGCCCTGGCCTCACTTCCGGGCGGACAGGTCGCGGGGTGGATCGCGAACGCACTCTGGCCGATCCCGGTGGGCATGCTCCCCTTCCTCTTCCTGCTCTTCCCGACTGGACGTCTGTCGTCGCGTCGGTGGAGGCCGGCGCTATGGTTCGCGATCGTGTCGCTCGAACCGTTCTGGTCGGCACCGTCGTCTTCGCGACCTCGGTGTGGAACGAGCCGTTCACCCTCGCCGACACGGCTCGATCGGGTGGATCCTTCGCGCTCACGCTGTTCGTGGTCGTCCCCTTCCTCCAGCCGATCGCCGCTGGCGTGTCGTTCGTTTCGGTCGCGGTCCGGTATCGCGGATCGGTCGGGGACGAGCGGCATCCAGCTCAAGTGGTTCGTGACGGCCGCGTTGTTCGTCCTCCTGACGTTCACGGCCACGCTGGTGACGAACCCTCCCGGTCGCGCAGATCTCGTTCGACCTCGCGCTGGTGTTCCCTGTACGTGGCGATCGGCGTCGCGATCTTGAAAGCACCGGCTCTACGACATCGATGTCATCATCAGCAAGGCGCGTCGTGCTACGGGATCCTCGGCGCGTTCATCACGGTCGTGTACGTGGCGATCGTCGTCGTGGTCGGCGCGTTCATCGGCGCCACGCAGTTCCTCTCGCTGGTGGCGACCGCGCGCATCGTCGCGATCGCGTTCCAACCGGCGCGGGATCGCGCGAAGCGGACCGCGAACCGCGTGATCTACGGCAAGCGCGCCACGCCGTACGAGGTGCTGTCGGGGTTCTCCGAGCGCGTGAGCGAGACGTACGGCGGCGAGCACATCCTCCCGCGCATGGCGCGGCTCTGGCCGAGGGGACTGGCGCTACCGATGCCACCGTGTGGTTGCGGCGTCGACGACGAGATGCGCCCGCCGCCACATGGCCGGTGCCCGCCCAGCCGCGGACGCCCATCGCGCCGGACGACGATCGGGCTCCCGGCGTTCCCCGACGTGGATGCCGCCGGTCGCCGTTCGCCACGGAGCGATCTGCTCGAGGCCGCTCACGCGTCACGAAGCCGCCCAGCGATCCGATCCTCCGCCGAGGAGGACAAGCTGCTGGCGTGACCTCGCGCGCGCACAGGCCGGCCTCGGTCCTGGAGAACTTCCGGTTGATCGAGGACCTGCGCTCGTCGCGTCTGCGGTTGGTGGCGGCGCAGGACGAAGGGAGCGCCGGCAGTCTCGGAGCGCAACATCCACGACGGGGCGCAGCAACAGCTGGTCGCGCTGGCCCTGAAGGTGCGGCTGGCCGAGGGGACTGGTCCGGGCAGGACGAGCAGCGGCAGCGCGACGCGCTCCACGGCATCCCTGATGACGCGCAGGACGCCCTGGAGAACCTGCGCGACCTCGCGCGCGGGATCTACCCTTTCGCCGCCCTGGCCGATCAGAGGCCTGCCCGACGCGCTCGACGCGCAGGCGCGCAAGGCGCCCGTTCCCGGTCACGGTCGACCGCGACGGCGTCGGGCGCTACCCGCGCGACGTCGAGGCGGCCGATCATCTTCTCGGCGCTCGAGGCGCTCCAGAACGTCGCGCGAAGTACGCAGCGCGCCCGGAACGTCGTCGATGCGATCTCCGCCGCGATCGGCGGCGACCTCGCCCTCTCGGTCGCCGACGACGGACGCGCGGATTCGACGCTGCGCAGCCACGCCCGTACGGCATGGGACTGCAGAACATGGCCGACCGCCTCGCCGCGCTCGGAGGCACGCTCGACGTGCGCAGCTGCTCCCGGCCAGGGGGCACCACGGTGTCGGGCACGCATCCCCATCGCGGCCACGGCCGCCAGCGTGTCTCGCGCGATCTAAGCCAAGGGGATCCTTCGCCGGAACGCTGCGGCGCTCCTCGATGGCGCCGCTTCGGACCGAGGACCAGGGACCTCGCTGGGCTGGTCTTCGCTTTGGCGCGGTTCGATCGCCACCGCCACCGCGTGCGCGTCCTGCTGGGCAGCGTGGCCAGGTCCACGTCGTCGTGCCGGACGATCCACTGCTTCGCCCGCGCCATCACCCAGAACGTGTTGCGCTCCGCCATCGGGTCACCCATCGCAACCTGCAGGAATCGCCTCGGGGTATCTTGGCGTCAGGACGCCTCGGCGGTACGCCGAGCCTGTATCAGGCATGGTCTTGCTACACGGTTCGACGGCATGAGCGTCGAGCGCCGGAACGTGCCCGAGCCTGTAGCCTCGCCCCCGGCTACCCCACGTGGCGATCGCCCGCGGGCGCCACGCTCGTGTTCATCGGCCGGGCGCCAGGTCCCACTGGACGCCACCGGCGAGGTCGTGGGAGCCGACGATCCCGGTGGCACAGACGGAGCGAGTCGTGGCGAACCTGATCGCCGCCCTGAGCTGCGGCCGGAGCGCGGCCCGGCGATGTCGTGAAGGCCACCGTCTACGTCGCGGGAGCGGGACCACGACCGCCAGGTGACCGTCTGGGAGGCGGTCCAGCGTTCGATCGGGCGGGGCCGAGCACGCTGGTGGGCGTCCCGATCGTGGGGTACCGCGGGCAGTTGGTGGGGGTCGAGGCCGTCGCGGTCATCGACGGCTGACGCCGCCCAGCGCATCGTCATCGCCCGGTCCGCGCGCAGCAGGAACGGCGGCAGCCACGCGGGCAGGTTCGAGAACGAAGCAGCACGTCCGGGATGGAGCTCGATCCCGAGCGCGTCGCGCCATGAACGCCGCGCGCGCCTCGATCCGCGCCCAGGCGTCCGGGTAGCGCGCCGCGAACGCGCCGCGCAGCGACGTCGTCGGCGAGCGCGATGCCGTCCTCGATGTTGGTCGTGAAGTAGTCGGTGCCGGTCGCCGGGATGATGTCGACCTGGAAGGCCATCCCCGAGCGGAGCTCGATCGTCGAGCCTGGCGACGATCGGCGAGTTGACCCACTCGTCGAGGTGGATCTGGTGGCCGGGGTTGAGGAAGATGCCGAAGAACGGGTCGCCCAGGCGGCGGTCGATGATCGTCGTGGAGCGCGCCGCCGGTCTGGCCGACGCGCAGCGCGCTCGTACCACTCGGCGACCGCCGCGAAGTACGGCGCCGACCAGCCGCTCGACGTAGTCGCCGATCGCCGCCGGCAGCTCGCCGGCGTCCTCGACGACGAACCCGGCGCGACAGTTGAGCGCGCCCCAGATCCCGAAGCGCGACGGTGAACCGGTCGCCGCGCTCGATCGGACGGTCGCCCGGGCTGAGCAGGCCCGAGCGTCGCCCGTGGCCCGGCGGTCAGCATCAGGTGGCACGACAGCGGCAGCCCGTTCCAGTCCGAGCAGGCGCGACCGCCTCGCGCTCGCGTCATGCCCGGGTCGGAGCCCGAGCAGCAGGCGCCGGACGCCGTCCGAGGTCTGGCAGGCGGCCCACTCGAAGCGCGGCGAGCTGCTCGACGTCGTTGATGACGCGCAGCCCGTCGGCGGCGTCGATGAGCAGGTCCGTCGGCGTTCTCGACCGAGCCGCGTCGCGCCGGTCAGCGCGGCGCAGCTCGTCGACGATGAACGCCGGCGCCTCGATCGTCGACGCGGTCGGCGTACGTCTTCCAGCCGATGACGCCGACCCGGCTGCCCGGCCCGATGCCCTCGTCGGCGAGGATCTCGGCCGAGCGGCCGCGACCGGTCGCGGGGCTGGCCCGGCAGGCTGAGGTCCTGGAACAGGACGCGGCGCATCGGCAGCGGCGCCGCCCCGGCCATGCCGCAGCACTCGTTGCCGACCAGGATCGCCGGCTCGCCCGTCGCGGCCGACGACGAGCATGGCCTCCTCGAAGCGCGGGTCGAAGCCGGTCAGGTAGGCGAGGTTGCGCGCTGTGCTCGCGGTCGGCGTAGACGACGAGCCGGTCATAGCCCGTGCTCGTCCGCGCGCGCGCGGAGCGCGCTCGAGGCGATCGGCGATAGATGCGCCGGCGGGGATCGCGGGCATCGCGCCGGACATGCCGCGAAGTCGGGCAGCGTAGATCTCCGCGAGGCGGGCGCCGTTCGGTCATCATCGGCCGCCGTCAGCCCTGCGGCGTCCGCAGATCGGCGGTGCCGGCGCCCTCGCTCGATCGTCGCGAACTCGATCCTCCGGCAACGTGAGCCACGGTCCCATCTCGACCGTCCGGCCAGTGAACTGCGGATCTCGGCCTCGTCGGCGCCGCCCAGACCCGAAGTGGATCCAGCCGAGCTCGCCGCTGCGTGGCCGCCGCCGACCGTCACCTCGCGCTCGGTCGTCCGGTCGCCGGTCCGGACCTCGACCCAGGCGCCGATCGCGTCGCGGTTGGGCCCCGGCTTGCTCAGCCGAACGGCCGACCCAGTCGCCCATCGGCGCCGGCTGCTGGCGTCGCCCCGCCCGACGTTGCGGTACAGCGCTCACGTCCGCGCGGCGGTTCACCTCGACGAGGTCGAGCAGTGCCGTCAAGGTTGAGGTCGACCACGGCCGCACCACGGCCGCGGTCGAAGCGACACGATGCCGGCCGCCTCGCCACCTCTCGGCGAACGTCCCGTCCGCGCTGGCCGAGCAACAGGTTGCTCGGGTCCTTCGCGGCGAAGTCCGGCATCGGCCTCGACGTTGCCTTTGGTGACGAAGAGGTCGACGAAGCCGTCGTTGTTCACATCCTGGAACTCGGCGTGCCAGGCGCGTGGACGGCAGCACGTCGCCGCCTGCGTACGGTCGCGGTGCGGTCACGCCCGCTTGAGCGCGATGTCGCGGTACGTGCGGCTGGGCGGATCCGTCGGCGAGCGTCTGGAGCTTGTTGTCGCCTTGGCTCGTCAGGAACACCTCCGGGCAGGCCGTCGCCGGTGAGGTCGTACACTGGCGATGCCCATGCCCCAGATCCGCATCTGCTGCCATCCCTCGTCGCGGTGTGTAGAGGCGCGGCGGCTCGCCCGGCGCGACGCGCCACAGCTGCTCCTCGCCGTCGACGGTAGTAATGACGGTCGTTCGTCATCCGCAGGTCGCCGCGCCCGGACCGGTTCCAGTCGCTGAACAGCATCGACAGGGTGCACCATCCGGGCGTGAGGGGTATCGGTTCGGCATACGTGGCGACACCGTCCTTCGGCCGCACCAACTGCGTTGTCGGCGCAGGTCGCGTTCTGCTGGCCGTGGCTCATATCCAGGTAGATTGCCGAACGCGAGCGTGGGGAGCGTCCGCCGAGCCTCCCACTTGGCGCTGAACGCCGTCGTCCAGGGCGTCACCGCCGTCGTACCCCCATGCCTCGTTGGCACGTTCGAAGCGGCAGTCGCCAAGGCCGCGCAGGAGCACGTTCTCGCCGTACCGCAGGACGGCGAGGTCGATGTGCGCCGTCTCCGTCGATGTCCACGGGATAGGGCGCCGACGACGCTGGTGAGGTCGGTGACCGCATCCGGCATCTCGACGAATCGCAGCTCTCCTCCGACCGGGCTCTCGTCTGCGATAGAGCGCGCGCGGGTCTCGTGCCGCCGGCGAGGTAGCAGATCGGGCCGGCCGTCGTCGTCGCAATCGAACGCGGCGACGCCCCTCCCACGAAGAACGTGAAGTCGCCGTCAGTAGACGTGATGCACGCCGGCGGCGGCCGCTTCCTCGACGAAGTGCGGCGGCATCCGCCGCCGCGGCGGATGCGTTGGACCCGAACACGTTGAGGGGATCAACACCACCACGGCGAGGGCCGCCAACGACCCGGCCGTGACGCCGAGGACGAGCCACACGAGTGATCTGCGACCGGCGTTCCTTGGGGTCAAACTACCTGACGGCGCTCCGGCCGTTGGTGCCGGCGGGATCGGCGATCACGTCCGACAGCACCAGCTCAGCGGCTCCGATGAGCGGCGCATCCGGACCCAGGCTGCTGCGGGCGATCGTCGCGAGCTTCCTGACGGAAGCGAGCGTCCGAAGTCCGGCTCCTTCGATCACGGAGGGCCTCGAGGTACGGAACAGGCGCTGATAGAGACCACCGAGGATCACGAGGTCGGGGTTGAAGATGCTGATGAGGTTGCCGATGCCGAACCCGAGCCATCGGCCGACCTCGGCGATCGCTCGGAGCGTGGGGCCGTCGCCGACCGCCGCCTCGCTCGGCGACTTCTGTCGACACGCCCGGTCCCCCTCGGTCAGTCCGGCGTGGCGCAGGAGCGCGACCTCTCCGGCTTCGGTCTCCCAGCAGCCGATCGCCCGCAGCGGCACTGCAGCCCGGCGGGGTTGATCAGCGTGTGTCCCGCCTCCCCTGCGTACCCGGCCGCTCCGGGCGCAGGGGCCTCCCGTCCACGATGACCCCGCGCCCCGATCCCGAACTCGCCGGCGACGTAGATCAGATCACCGATGCCGGGGCGCATCCCGCGGCGGTATTCCGCAAGGGCCCGGAGATCGGCGTCGTTGGCGGCAAGCACGGGCACGCCAGATCGATCTCGGCGGCGAGCATTGCCGCGAGAGGGACGTCTCGCCACCCCAGGTTGGGAGCGAGGTGGACGAAGCCGTCGGACCGCCGGGTGATGCCGACGACGGAGACGCGCGACCCCGGCCAGGGCGTGCTTCGTCGGGAGTGAATCCAGGAGCGGCCCCGCCAGCTTCGCCACGTCCTGGACCGTCTCTTCTGGGGAGAACTGCCCCGGGGTCTCGCGACGCGGACCTGGTTGCAGCATGTGACCACCCAGGCCCAGCGTGGCGACCGCGATCGAATCGACCGCGAGATCGACCGCGAGCACCGTCGCCCCCTCGGGCCTGCTCTGGACCAGGGGACGGCCGCCCTGGGCCCGACGCGGACAGCCCGGGGCGTTCCTCGACCAGCCCGAGGGCGGTGAGCTCGCCGAGCAGGTCCGCGATGGTCGAGCGGTTGAGCCCCGTCATGGTCGTGAGCTCAGGAACGGGACAGGGACCCCGAGAAGTGGATCCGTTCGAGCACTGCACCGAGGTTGTGACGCCGAACCTCCTCGGTCGCGACCCTCGGCGCCGCCCGAGGCCGGCCGCCCGGATGGGCGTGTCGGTTCCGCCGACGTCGCCGGACCGGGTTTGTTGGGAACTCCGTCGTATGGACCAGTGTGCACTCCTCAGCGCTCGGCAGGCAGGGTATCCGAGCACGCCGAACCGGCGCAACAGTCGTTGCCGGCGTGCGTTCGCGCGACCATCGTGACGCCTTTCGGGCACGCCGATCCGTTTCGTTGCGTGCGGCCCGGGGAATTGGCCATCGTGTGCCGCCAGCAGGGTTCCGGTGCACCGGGTGGCGGGTCAAGGACCATGGCGCAGTGGTGATCCATCGGGCGTGACGGACGGCCAGTGCCGAAGCCTCGTAGGTGGGCATCGCCGTAGTAGTGGGGGAAAAGGATGGCGCGTCGCTGGGGCGTCCATCCGGAAGGATGGGGACAGGATGAAGCGTCGGTTGTTGGCAATGGTCGCGCTTCGTCGCGGTGCTCGCTATGGTGGGCGCCGCCTGCAGTAGCGATGACAACGGCGGTGGCGACACCACTGGTACCACCGGAACCACCGGAGGCGGAGGCATCACCGTTGGCGTCTCCTGGAACAACTACAACGAGGAGCGCTGGGCGAAGTGGGACGAGCCGGCGATCCAGGACGCGTCGCAGGCGGGCGGCGCCGAGCTACATCTCGACGGACGCCGGATCGTCGGCAGAGACAGCAGGCTGACCGACGTCGAGAACCTGATCTCGCAGGGTGCGAACGCGCTGATCATCCTGGCGCAGGACGGCGAGCGCCATCCTGCCGGCCGTAGCAGAGCGCAGTTGAGCAGGGCATCCCGGTGATCGCGTACGACCGGCTCGATCGAGGACCCGGGTGCGCTGTACGTCACGTTCGACAACGTCGAGGTCGGACGCATGCAGGCGGAGGCCGTCCTCGCGCAGGTCCCGAAGGGGAACTACGTCTACATCAAGGGCAACTCCGCGGACGCGAACGCGGACTTCCTCCGCAGCGGCCAGCAAGAGGTCCTGCAGGACGCGGAGGATGCGGGCGACATCAAGAACGTCGGCGAGACCTACACCGACAACTGGGACCCGGCGCTCGCGCAGACCGAGATGGAGCAGTTCCTGACCGAGAACGACAACGACGTGCAGGCGGTCGTCGCGGAGAACGACGGCATGGCCGGCGGCGCTGTTGCCGCGCTCGAGGCCCAGGGTCTGGCGGGCCAGGTGGCGGTGTCCGGACAGGATGGCGACGCTGCGGCGTTGAACCGCATCGCGCTCGGCACGCAGACCGTGGACGTGTGGAAGGACTCACGGGAGCTCGGGAAGGCGGCCGGGGAGGTTGCGGTCGCGCTCGCGAACGGCGCGCGCGCTCGGCGATGTCGAAGGGACCGTCGCGTTCGACTCCCGGCGGGAACTCGATGACGGCGATCTTGCTGACGCCGCATCGCGATCACGCCGGACAACCTCAACGTCGTGCTCGACGCCGGCTGGATCACGCAGGAAGAGCTGTGTCAGGGCGTGAAGCCCGGCAAGGTGGACGCCTGCGGGCTAACGCTGACCGAAGCCTGATCGTTGCGGCAGGCGCCCTGGCACGGGTTAAGCAGCCCGTGCGGGGCGCAGGCCTCGGTGGCATAGGATGAAGCGCTTTGGCTGAGACCGAGATATCTGCGCCCGGGCCGGCACCGGCAGCTCAGACTCCCGACCGGGAGGAGGCTGCCGAGCCCCGTTCCATCAGGTCGGTGCTCCGGTCGGCTGAGATCGACGCTCGCCTCGTCGGGATGCTCGTCGCCCTGGCGATCATCTGGATCCTCTTCCGCATCATCACCCCGAATCACACGTTCCTCACCCCACGGAACCTCTGGAACCTGTCGGTCCAGACGTCGGTGGTCGCGATCATGGCTACCGGGATGGTCCTGATCATCGTGACCCGCAACATCGACCTGTCGGTCGGCGCGGTGATGGCGGCGGTGGGGATGGTGATGGCCGTCGCGCAGCACGACTGGCTCCCGGATGGATCGGCTCGATCACCCGCTCACGTGGATCATCGTCATCGTGCTCGGCCTGGTCCTCGGCTCCGCGGTCGGTGCGTTCCAAGGGGCGATCGTTGCGTATATCGGCGTCCCGTCATTCATCGTGACCCTGGGAGGGTTCCTGGTGTGGCGCGGGGTCGCGTGGTGCATCGCGAGTGGACAGACGATCGCGCCGATGGACACGCTCTTCCGGCGCCTCGGCGGAGGCTCCGGAAGGAACGATCGGCGGAACCTGAGCTGGATCGTCGGGGTGCTCGCCTGTATCGCGATCGTGGCGGTGCTCGCGATGCGGCGACGGCAGCGCATACGGTACGGGTTCGGCTTGCGACCGATGTGGGCCGAGATCGCGCTCGGCGCGGTCTTGTGCGGCGCGGTGCTCGCGGCCGTCTGGTACCTGAACCGCTACTTCCTCCCAGAGGGTCTCGTCGCTCAGCGGGGCGAGCCGCCCGGAACCAACATCCCCTCGGCCTCGGCGTATCCCGGTCCTGATCGCGATCGGCACGACGATCGTGATGACGTTCATCGCTACCCGTCGCCGGTTCGGACGCTACGTCTACGGCATCGGAGGCAACCCCGAGGCGGCCGTCCTCGCCGGCATCAAGACGAAGCGAACGATCGTCAAGACGTTCGCGTTGATGGGTTTCCTGGTCGGGCTCGCCGCCGCCGTGCGATCGCGCGCCTGAACGCTGCCGTCAGCAGCCTGGGCACGGGCATGGAACTGAACGCGATCGCGGCGGCGGTGCATCGGCGGCACGTCGTTCAGCGGTGGGGTCGGCACGGTCGCCGGTGCGGTCCTCGGTGCGCTCGTGATGCAGTCGCTCGTCTCCGGCATGGTCCTGATGGCATCGAGGCCCCGCTGCAGGACATCGTCGTCGGCATCGTCCTGGTCGTCGCCGTGGCCCTGGACACGCATCGTTCGGAGGAGGTCTGCCCGGTGACGGAGCGACAGGGTCCACCGCTGGCGGAGCTGCGCAACATCCGCGTGGCGTTCGGAGGTGTGCACGCGGTCGACGACGTGACCATCGACCTGTACCCCGGCGAGGTCGTCGGCCTGGTCGGCGGCAACGGCGCCGGCAAGACGACGCTGATCCGCACACTGTCGGGCGCGCACCCGGCGGACTCCGGCACGATCCTCGATCGAGGGCAAGCCCGTGACGATCACCAGCCCACGAGACGCCAAAGCCCTCGGTGTCGAGACGATCTACCAGACGCTCGCGCTCGCGGACAACATCGACGCGCCCGCGAACGTGTTCCTCGGCCGGGAGCTGACGACCCGCTTCGGGAACCTCGACGACAGCGCTATGGAAGACGCCACGCGCAAGCTGATGAACCGGCTGAACCCGAAGCTTCAAGAACTTCGTGGTCCCGGTGGCCTCCTTGTCGGGTGGGCAGCGCCAGTCCGTGGCCATCGCGCGAGCGGTGCATTTCAACGCGCGGATCCTCATCATGGACGAGCCGACGGCAGCCCTCGACCCGCGGAGACCAGCACAGGTTCGAGACCTGATCCGGCAGCTGCAGCAAGAGGGGATCGGCATCTTCCTGATCAGCCACGACATCCACGACGTGTTCGACCTGTCCGACCGGATCAGCGTGATGCTGCAAGGCAAGCTGGTCGGGACGGTCAAGAAGGAAGACGTGACCACCGACGAGGTCCTGGCCATGATCATCCTGGGGAAGAAGCCCGGCGAGGTGACCCGTGAAGGATCTCGCCGACCTCCACCGATCGAAGGAGAGCGCCATGACCTACGAACCGAAGTCGGAGCATCGCTTCACGTTCGGTCTCTGGACCGTCGGCAACCCGGGCATCGACCCGTTCGGCGAGCCCGTGCGCGAGAAGCTCTCGCCCGTGCAGTTGGTCGAGCTCCTCGCCGAGGTCGGTGCGTGGGGCGTGAACTTCCACGACAACGATCTGGTGCCGATCGACGCCAGCGTCCACGAGCGCGACCAGATCGTGGATGATTTCAAGAAGGCGCTGGACGCGGCCGGCCTGATCGTGCCGATGGCGACCACCAACCTGTTCCGCGACCCCGTCTTCCGCGACGGCGCGTACACCGCGAGCGATCCCAAGGTCCGCGCCTATGCGCTGCAGAAGACGATGCGCGCGATCGACCTGGGCGTTGAGCTCGGCGCGACGACGTACGTGTTCTGGGGTGGACGCGAAGGCGTCGAGACCGACGCCGCCAAAGACCCGCTCCGTGCGCTCGGTTGGTACGCGGACGCCATCAACTTCCTCTGCGCGTACGTGAAGGATCAAGGCTACGACCTGCGGTTCGCGTTGGAGCCCAAGCCGAACGAGCCGCGCGGCGACATCTACCTCCCCACGACGGGCGCCATGCTCGCGTTCATCGCGACGCTCGAGCACGGCGAGATGGTGGGCGTGAACCCCGAGGTTGCCCACGAGCACATGGCCGGGCTGAACTCCACGCACCACGTCGCGCAGGCCTGGTCCATGGGCAAGCTGTTCCACATCGATCTCAACGACCAGATCCCCGGCCGGTACGACCAGGACCTTCGGTTCGGCTCGGGGAACCCCAAGGCGGCGTTCTTCCTGGTGAAGTTCCTGGAGGACGTGGGCTACACGGGGAGCCGGCACTTCGACGCGCACGCGTATCGCACGTCGGACTATGAGGACGTGAAGGCGTTCGCGCGCGGCTGCATGCGGACGTACCTGATCCTCAAGGAGAAGGCCGAGCGATGGAACGCCGACCCCGACATCCAGGCACTGGTCGCGGCCGCCTCAGCCGATGACGGCTCGATGGCGCCGTACCTCAACGGATTCACGGCGGAGGCGGCCGCAGCGTTGGGGAGATCGAGTTCGACCGGAGCGCCCTGGCCGCTCGTGGCCAGCCGTACGAGGAGCTCGACCAACTGACGATCGATCTGCTGCTCGGCGCTCGGTGACGCTCGAGGTCGTCGCGTTCGCCGGACACGGATGCGTCCGGCTGGCGAGCGGAGCCGGCGCGGCGATCGTGAGCACATCCGTCGGCCCGAGGATCATCGGGCTGTTCCGGAGCGGTGACGAGGACAACGTGTTGGCGGTCCTGCCCGACGCGACGATCGATCGGGCCGGCGAGCCGCCGTACCGACTGCTCGGCGGGCATCGCCTCTGGGCCGCGCCCGAGGTTCCCGGCATCACGTACCAACCCGACGATCGTCCGTGCGCCGTCACCGAGGTGGACGACGGTGTCCGCGTCGAAGCGCCGGCCGACGGCGCGGGCCTGATCAAATCGATCGAGGTGTGCAGTTCCGACGACGGATGGACCGTGGATCATTCGGTGAGGAACGTGTCCGGCACAACCGTGACGCCTCGCTCCATGGGCGCATCACGCAGTTGCCGCTCGGCGGACGCATGCTCGTCCCGTCGTCGACGGACGCCACCGGGCCGCAGGCAGACCGCGCCCTGGTGCTGTGGCCGTACACGGATCCCACCGACGCCCGCCTCCGCTTGACGGCCGACATGGTCGTCGTCGACGCCGTCGCGTCCGGTTCCCGGTTGAAGGTCGGCGTCGCGCCCAGCAGCGGTCGGGCGTCCTACGAGAGGAACGGCACCGTGCTCGAGAAGCACGTCGATGTCCAGGCTGACGCGCTCTACGCGGATCGCGGCGCGGCGATCGAGGTGTACCTCAGCGACGAGTTCTGCGAGCTCGAGACGCTCGGTCCGCTGCGCGAGGTCCCGCCCGACGGTGTGACGGCCCACCGCGAGCGCTGGATCGTCCGGCCCGCTCAGGACCGAGCGATGAGCCACGTCCTCGGGCTCGATGTCTCGACCACCGCGACCAAGGCCGTGCTGCTCGACGCCGAAGGCACCGTCCACGCTGCATCGTCCTCCCGGGTACACGTTCGAGACGCCGCAGCCGCTGTGGAGCGAGCAGGATCCACGCTCTGGTGGGACGGAGCGATCACCGCGATCCGGCGGTGCGCTCGCCGCGTCGAGGGTCGAAGGGGACGACGTCGAGGCGGTGGGGCTCGCGGGACAGATGCACGGCCTCGTCGCGCTCGATCGGCACGACGATGTCCTGCGTCCCGCGATCCTCTGGAACGACCAGCGGACCGAGGCGGAGTGCGACGAGATCCGGGAGACGATCGGACGCGATCGCCTGATCGCGGTGACGGGGAACGATGCGCTCGCCGGGTTCACCGCGCCCAAGCTCATGTGGGTCCGGCGCCACGAGCCCGATGTCTGGTCACAGATCGCGCACATCCTGCTGCCGAAGGACCTGCGTCCGGCTGCGAGCTGACGGGGGATCACGCCGTCGATCGTGCGGACGGCGCCGGCACCCTGCTGTTCGACCTGGCGGCGCGCGACTGGTCCGCCGAGGTCGCTGGACGCGCTGGGCATCGACTCGGCGTGGTTACCGACGACGTACGAGGGACCGGCGATCACCGGGTCTATCTCGGCCGAGGCCGCGGACGCGACCGGTCTGCGGGCGGGCACGCCGGTGGTGGCGGGCGGAGGCGACCAAGCGGCGGCCGCGGTCGGCGTGGGAGCGGTCGAGCCCGGAGTGGTGTCGCTCTCGCTCGGCACATCGGGGGTCGTGTTCACCGCGACCGACGAACCGCTGCATCGATCCGGAGGGCAGGCTGCACTCGTTCTGCCACGCCGTTCCGGACCGGTGGCACGTGATGGGCGTGATGCTGTCGGCCGCGGGGAGCCTCCAGTGGTTCCGCGACGCGCTCGCTCCCGGTGTGGCGTTCCCGGCCCTCGTCGACGAGGGCGCTCGGCGCGCCGCCGGGCAGCGACGGCGTGCTGTTTCTGCCGTACCTGTCGGGGGAGCGGACCCCGTATCCGGACCCGCACGCCCGCGGGGGCGTTCGTCGGGCTCGCGGCGCGCCACGGCCGGCCGCACCTGACCCGTTCGGTCCTGGAGGGCGTGGCGTTCGGGCTGGAAGGACTCGCTCGAGCTGATGCGCACCGTGGGGGTGACCGGCTTCGACGAGATCCGCGCGACGGGCGGCGGGAGCAAGAGCGCGTTGTGGCGGCAGATCCTGGCCGACGTGCTGGAGATGCCGGTCATGACCACGACGTCGTCGGAGGGCGCCGCCCAGGGGGCCGCGATGCTGGCCGCGACGGGCGCGGGGTGGTTCGCGGACGTTCAGGACGCCTGCCGAGCGCTGGTCACGTCGGGCGAGCGGGTCGAACCCTCACCCGCCGATGTCTACCGTGAGCGTTACGCGCAGTACCGGTCGCTGTATCCAGCGCTCGCGCCGACGTTCCGCTCCATCAGCTGAGACCGCCCGAGCTCTGCGCGATCAGCCGATCAGCGGCAGGCGCGGATCGTCGTGCGGCGCCCGCCCGGACGCGGCGCGAACCCACGCCATGTCGTCGGTGAGATCGGCCGGGCGGCCGGCGACGGTGCGCCGGGCGAGCAGCTCGTCCAGGATGCCCGCGGTGACCGCGACGGCCTCGCGACTGGCGATCGTCTCCCGTCCGAGCGCGTCGGTGAGGTCGAACCCGTGCACCACCGCTTCGACGATCCGGCTGGGCACGAACTCGCCGAGCTCCATCAGTGCGTAGTACCCGGATCCCACCAGCGTCGGCGGGTTGGCTCGTGATTCCTCGATCGTCTTCGTGAACGTCTCGCGGAGCGCACCGGGCATGTCGCCCGGCTTCTTCCCTCGACCATCGTGTACGCGTAGTCGTACACCCCGGGAGCCACCTCCGACCGCGGGAAGATGAAGAAGCTCACGCGGTCGCGCCCGGGCTGCCCGTTCGACGGATCGGCGATCAACATGCGGGTCAGACCGATCGAGATGTCGAAATGCCCGGCGAGCTCGAAGACCGTCCAGTGCGGTTGGCCGGCGTCCCACGGCACGAGCAGCGTCGGCCGTGCCCACTCGTCGTCCGTCACGCTGTCGAAGACGGCGAGGACCCGTTGCAGCTCCCGGTCGAGCACATCCGTGTCGTTCTCGTATCGAACCCATCCCGATGCCCCCTGTCCAGCGAGTAGTCGGGAAGGCATATGCCAGTCCGATAGATGCGTCAAATCCCTTGACCGGTGCGAGATCACCCGGAGGGGCGCGGTTTGCGCCACGGATAGCGACGGTAGTAGCGCCACATCTTCCAGCGATGTCGGAGGTGGTGGAACGCCTCGAACAGCTTCATCGCCACACCGTAGGTTCGCCACCGCGCCCCTGAGGTGTTCGAACGGTGTGGAGTCTGTGGTGAGCTCGTGACGAGCCGACGAGCGGGTGTCTCAGGTGACGTCGCGCGTGCGGAACAGCGCGAGCGCGATCAGCGAGCAAGATCGACTGCATAGATCGCGATCGTGATCGAACGCGCTCCTCCGACCGGCGATCGCGCTTCCCGGTCTCCTGACGTGCCGGCCTTGCCGTCGACGAATACCACGAGGTTGGTGCTGAGCAGCGAGCCGGAGATCTTCGGGATGAATCCTCGCAAGAGGCTCTCCACGATCGCGAGATAGCCGAACGCGACGCCGAGCGGCCGCGGCGGTGTTCCGACCGACCATCGCGAGCGTGACGCCGAGCCAGCGCGCCGAAGCGCTGAGGCCAGCCGCGATCCGTGAGCACGGTGCCAGACGACGCCCCGCGAACCACGGGCCGTCCGGTGTCCACCGTCGGTCCCGCGCAGTGCCGCGGCGGCCGGAGAGGGCCACCGCAGAGCATGGACTGCAGGGCCGACCGCCAGGTGCGAACACCGACACGACCACCACCGCGACCCGGACCGAGGAAGATCCGCATCGCGCCGTCGGTTCCCAGGTCAAGCAGCGCGGCCATCGTCCCGGCCTGCCAGTCCGCCCCGACCGACGACGCGCCGATGCGTCAGACCCAGCACGATCAGGATGAACGCGGTCCCCTTCAAGGAAGCCGGCAGCTGCGGACAAGCCTGAAGCGAGCTGTTCACGTAGCTCCCGAGCCGGACGTTGTCGGCGCAGAACGCCTCGAGCGTCGACGCCGGGTGGGAGCTGATCCTCCGAGATCATCTCGCCGGCGAGGCACCGCTTGCAGGTCGGCGTCGTAGCTGCCGCTGCGCCGGCACCGAGGTCCGGCTGGGTGCGACTGGATCGCGCCGATCGTGACGCCGACCGTCGCTCCCGACGCACCGCGAGCGATCGCGAGCACCCTGACCATGCGTCGGGACCAGATCCGCACGAGCTCCGGAGCGGACGAGGTCCGTCATGACGCCGGCTCTCCGTCGGTCTCCCTGGTCGCGGGTCAGCTCCAGGAACACCGTTTCCAGGTCGACCTCTTCCGGGCGGAGCTTCGGTGACGAACAGGCCGCGCTCGGCGAGCGTCGCGTGAGACGCGCTCGGCCTCGGTCGCCACGACGTTCACCCGCAGTGACGTCCCCACCGACCGTCGACGCGATCCCTGCGTCCGCGAGCGCGCTCCTGCCCGCCTCGAGATCACGGAGCCGGACGATCAGTCCTTCGCTGCCCTGGGACGCCCAGGACGTCGGCCACCGCACCTTCGCGGCACGCATCGGCCGCGCGCCAGGATCGCGACGCGATCGGCGGTCTGCTGGATCTCGGACAGGATGTGGCTCGGAGCACGAAGACGGTCCGGCCCTCCGCGCCCAGGCGCCGCAGGCAGCTCGCGGACCTCCACGATCCCTGCGGGATCGAGGCCGTTGGCAGGCTCGTCCAGGATGAGCAGCGCGGGGTCCTTGAGCAGTGCGGCCCCGATACCGAGCCGTTGCTTCATGCCCAGGGAGTACGTCTTCACCAGGTCGTCGCCTCGATCACCCAATCCGCACGCGCCCGAGGACGTCGTCGACGGCCGAGCGGCCGATCCCGTCGATGCGGGCTAGGATCTGGAGGTTCCTGCGTCCGGTGAAGCCGCGGGAACAGCGCGGGCGTCTCCACCGATCGAGCCCACGTGACGCGATCACGCCCGGCAGCCCACGCGGGATGTCGGCGCCCAACATGCTGACGTGTCCGGCGCCGGGGCGCGACGAGTCCGACCAGGCATCGGATCGTGGTCGTCTTGCCGGCGCCGTTCGGTCCCAGGAACCCGAACACGCCACCTTCGGGGACCTCGAGGTCCAGACCGTCCACCGCCGTCGTCGTCCCGCCACGCAGCCGCCGGTACTCCTTCCGGAGCCCCTCGATCCGATCACGGCGCTCACACGGTGATCACGCCGCGAGCCTATCGGGTGAAGGCCTCGCCGGCGCTGGCGCAACGGTCCGCGTCAGTCGAACAGGTCCGTGAACCCCGGCTGGCGATCGCACGTACGCCGGCGAAGATCCGTTCGGCGAGCGCGCGTGAGTCGACGACGGGGATGGCATCGCGATGGCCTCGATCGCGAGAGCGGCAGACCGCTCCGGCCGAGGCGCGGAGCGTCAGGCGTTCGACCTCCTTCACGCGGATCACCAGCTCCCGCTGCTCCGGGAGCAATGCGCCAGCCGCGACCGGCGCGCACCCCTCGCGGCCAACCAGCGTCGGGAGCCTCCACCACGGCGTCGTCGTCCAGGAACGGCAGTCGTCCCATGTTCGCGGTGTTCACGATGAGCCGCTCCGCGGCGTCGGTCACGACGGCCCGCAGGAACCCCACCGCGACGGCGCCGTAGCCTCTCGTCCGGCGTTCTATCGTCGGTCGAGGTACCGGCCTCGGTCGTCTCCCGGTCGCCGCCGGCCTCGTCCATGTACGTGAGGTGGCGCACGCCCCGCGCACGTCGCCAGCCGGCGAGAGCATCGGACGGGTCCGTCGAACCGTTCGTCGAAGAACCCAGTCCGCTGCGCCGCCACCTGTTGCCCACGTGATGCGCCGCGCGTCGCGCATCGTCCGCACGATGGCATCCGCCTGCTCGTAGTACGCGAGGTACTCGTTGTGGGATCATGCCCAGCTCGCGCACGCGCTCGAGGCCGAAGAGGCGCACCTCCTCCACGTCCTTGGCGCGTTCGCTCGCCAACAGCTCGGGCAGCAGGTCCCGGCCGTCCTCGCGAGCTGCCGTCAGCCAGCCCAGATGGTTCAACCCTGCGTAGTCGAGCTCCAGGGCGTTCGATGGCACGGCCAAGCGCAGCGGGCGACGGCTCGTCCGAGCGAGATGGGGAGTCGCAGATGCCGATGGCCCGGTCGCCCAGGATGTCCCGCAACGCCTCGGTCACCAGACCGCGCCCGGGTTCGTGAAGTTGAGGAACCAGGCGTCCGGTGCGCGGGTCGCGACACGCCGCGCGAGCTCCCGCATGACGGGGAGCGTGCGGAGCGCGAACGCGATCCCTCCGGACCGACCGTCTCCTGACCGAGGACGCCGAGGGCCAACGGGACGAGTCTCGTCCACGACGCGTGCCGGCGTTGCCTCCCACGCGGATCGCGGTGAGGACGGCACCGGTCCCGTCGAGCGCGTCGTCCAGGTCGGTGGTGGTCCGGCGCAGGAGCGCGTGGCCTCGCTCCTCGTCCATCGCGCTGGAGCACGTCCGGAGATCGAGCCGGAGCCGTGCCTCGTCGGTGTCGTAGAAGACGACACTCGTCGATCCCGATCGCCTCCGCACCCCAGCCGAGGGAACGATCGAGCATCGGCGCGCGGAAGCCGCCGCCGCCGACCAGCGTGACCTTCATCGACGTCGTCGCGCGGACGCGTGACCCTCAGGCATCACACAAGTATCGCGTTCGATGAGGCATCCGGTCGGCCATACTTGGCCGACATGCGCTCCTCGAACCGGCTCAGCGACGCCGTGGCGACGGGCGGCGACGGCTCGCGCGACCGCCTGACGATCCTCGCCGGCACCGGCCAGAACGTGATCGGCCTCGGCGTCTTCGTCATCGCCAGCTTCGGATGAACATCCTGATCGCCCAGGCGTTCGGCGGCGGATCCGCGGCCTTCCGGGCAGATCACCGTGGCGACGCAGCTGGCGTTCGTCGTGGGAGCGGCGACGCGGTTCGGCATGGACATGGCCGCCGTGCGCCGCGTCGCGATCGAGATCGGCCAAGCCACGGGCGGGCGGATCCGCGCGATCGTCCGGATCGCGGTGATCGATCGCGCTGGTGGTCTCGGCGGTCGTGGCGCTGATCGCGTTCGCTGTTCGCCGCACCGATCGCCTCGTTGATGGGGGCGCCAACGGGCGCGTATCGCGCCGCAGCGGTGGCGCTGGTGTTCGTCGCGATCGCGCAGGTCTACCTGGGCGGCAGCCGCGGCATGAAGATCATGCGCCACACGCTGTACGCGTACTGGATCGGGCAGTCGATCAGCTGGATCGTGTCTCACGCTCGCTCGCCTGGGCCGTCTGGAGCAAGTCGGTGCCGGTCACCGTCGCTCGCGTACGCGGCGTCGTGGATCTTCGCCACCGCCGTCGCGTGGTTCTTCTGGCACAAGGAGTCCGGTCGGTTCCGGCCGGCGCTCCCCGCAGAGCCGGGGGAGTCGAAGGCGTCTGATCCGGTACGGCGCTCCGCGCGCGCCGGCCGCGCTGCTGTCGCAGGCGCTGTTCTACACGGACCTGTTCGTGCTCTCGATCCAGCTCCCCAAGGGCGATCCCGATCTCGAGCGTGCTACGCGGCGTGCGTCCGGGTCTCGCAGGCGCTCGTCCTGTTCCTCACCGCCGGCGTCCTACATGTTCAGCCCGTTCGTCGCGGACCTGCACGAGCGCGGAGAGCACGGACCGGCTGAACGGCCTGTTCAAGTCGGTCACCCGCTGGACGCTCGGCGCTCACGGTGCCGCTGCTGCTGCTGTTCCTGATCGCGCCGGCGCAGGTCCTGCACCTGTTCGGCTCGGAATACGACGCCGGGAACCGCCTGGCTGCGGATCCTGTTGATCGGGCAGACCGTGAACGTCAGCGTCGGGGCGGCCGGGTTCGTCCCTCATCATGGTCGGACGGACCGGGTGGGATCTGACCGTGTACGCGTCGTCGTTCGTGCTCGACCTGGCGATCGCGCTGCTGCTGATCCCGCACCTGGGACCGACGGGCGCCGCGATCGCGCAGTCGACGACGCTGGTGTTCTCCAACGCGCTCCGCCTCTACCTGGTCTGGCGGTTCGTGCACATCCAGCCGTCACGACCGGGACTACGCGCGGATCCTCGATCCCGACGGCGCTCGGCGCGCTCGCCATGCTCGGCGTCCACGCGATGCTCGACGGTCCCGAAGTGGGCGTTGGACCTGTTGGGCACCGGGTTGATCGGCGGGTTGGTCTACTACACCGCGTTCCTGCTGGTCGGCCTGACCCCCAGCGAGAAGGGCTCCGTCATGCGGATGCTGAACCGGGGCCGGGCGACCTGACCTGCGACGTCCGTCCGCTCGACGACACCGATCGCCCGTGGGTGCGGGCGTTCATCCGAGAACGATGGGGCGACGAGACCGTGGTCGGACACGGCGTCGTGTATCGGCCGCACCTGCTCGCGGGGCTCGCTCGCGACCGATGCGCGGGAGCCCGTCGGGTCTGCTGACGTACACGATCGACGGGGACTCATGCGAGATCGTCACGATCGACGCGATGGTCGAGCGCCGCGGTGTCGGATCGCTGCTGATCGAGGCCGGTCGGGGACGTCGCTCGTGATGCCGGCTGCACCCGGCTGTGGCTGATCACGACGAACGACAACGAGCGGGCGCTCGGCTTCTACCGCGCGAACGGGTTCGAGCGTGGTGCGCCGTCCACGAGGGCGCGGTCGGCTCGTCGCGGAAGCTGAAGCCCTCGATCCCTCTCGTCAACGAGGCCGGTGTGCCGATACAGGACGAGATCGAGATGGAGCGACGGTTGCCGCCCGGGCCGGGCGGTAACCTGCTGACGTGAAGGGGTGATCGTCCTGAACATGCCGAACGCGCAGTCACCGGATCCGATCAGCGATCGAAGGGGTATCAGACGCACCTGCTGGGGTTGCTGGGCGACGACGATCCCGGCGGCGGTCAGGCAAGCACGCCGCCCACGCTGCGGCAGTTCGCCGCCGAGTCCGGTCCGTACCTCCCGCTCCGTCCGAGCCTGCGGAATGGTCTGCGCTCGAATGCATCGCCCACATCGTCGGACGCGGAGATCGTGATGTCGGCCCGGTACCGATGGGTGCTGGCGCAGGACGAGCCGCCGCTGATCGGCTACGACCAGGACCGGTGGGTGGACGGCCTGCACGGCGACGAGATCGGACACCGACGGGCTTGATCGACCTGTTCGCGGCGCTGCGGCTGGCCAGCGTCACGTTGTGGCGGCGGACGCCGACCGATCAGCGCCAGCGGCTGGGCATCCACGCCGAGCGCGGACCGGAGAGCTACGACCTGGCGTTCCGGATGATCGCCGGCCACGACCGGTTCCACCTGGCGCAGGCGCGCCGCGCGCTCAGGCGCTGCGCGACTCACTAGGTCATCCCCATCGTTCCCCGAGGATCGCGGACAGCAGCGCGGCCGCGCCCTGCTTGTCGAGCGGCTCGTTGCCGTTGCCGCACTTCGGCGACTGGACGCAGGAGGGGCACCCGCGTGGCACGGACACTGCTTGATCGCCTCGAGCGTCGCCGCGCAGCCAGCGGTCCGCCGTGCGGATACCCGCGCTCGACGATGCCGGCGCCGCCGGGGTAGCCGTCGTAGATGAAGATCGTGCACGAGCCCGGTGTCCGGGTGCAGCGGCGTCGACACGCCGCCCACGTCCCACCGGTCGCACGTCGCGACCAGCGGCAGCAGGCCGATCGCGGCAGTGCTCGGCCGCGTGGACGGCGCCGGCGAGATCGCGCGCGAGACCGCCGCCCGGTCGACCACCGGCCTGCGGGATCGTCCACCACACGGCCTTCGTCTCGAGGTGTTGCGGCGGGAGCGGGACGGGATCTCGTCGATCACGTCGTTCGTGGAGACGAGCTTCATCACGTAGCTCGACGACCTGGTTCGTCACGCGCACGGTGCCGAAGAACGCGTCGACGTCGCCGGTCCGGCCCTGGTCATCGCCGACGTCGACCACCTCGATGTCGGTGATGTCGCGCGATTGCGTGTAGTAGTCCGGATCGGCGCCGTGCACCACCGCCACGCGCGACGACCAGGTCCAGCTCGTCGACCAGGTACTGCTCGCCCTGGTGGAGATAGACGGCGCCCGGATGCAGCGTCGAGTACGCGCGGCCCTCGTCGGCGGTGCCGAGCAGCTCGCCCGTCTCGCCGATCACGATCGAGTAGACGTGTCCGGCGCCCGCCCGGATGTCCACCGACCGGTGGGGCGACTCCCGACCGCGGTCGTTCCAGGTGTCCTTGCGCCGCACCAGCTCCTCGCGCTCGGTCATGCGCTCGACCGCGCGAGCGACGTCCGACGCGTCGCCGAAGAAGCCGAGGTCCTCGTCGCGCAGCGGCAGCTCGCGCGCCGCGCAGCGCAGGTGCGGCTCCAGGACGTACGGGTTCGTCGGGTCGATCACGGCCGCCTCCGGCGGCTTGTCGAACAGGTCCTCGGGATGGTGCACGAGGTACTGGTCGAGCGGGTCGTCCTGGGCCACCAGGATCGCGAGCGAGTCCGTCGTCGCGACGGCCGGACCGGCCGGCCTGCTGCCACATCGAGGCGCGCGTGCCCGGGTAGCCGGTGAGCACGGCGGCGTCGAGCGAGCCGATGTCGATGCCCAGCTCGAGCGCGTTCGTGGACGCGATCGCGAGCAGCTCGCCGTTCGCCAGCTCCCGCTCGATCGTCCGGCGGTCCTCCGCCAGGTAGCCGGCCCGGTACGACTTGATCGCGCGCGCTTCTGCGCGTCGCCGCACGTCGCGGCGGGCGAACTCCGCCAGCAGCTCGGCGGCCCGCCGCGACCGGGTGAAGCCGATCGTGCGGATGTCCTCGTCGACGAGCTTCGACATCAGCCACGACGCCTCGGTGAGCGCGCTCCGCCGCGCGCCGGTGTCGTCGTCGATGATCGGCGGGTTCCAGAGCGCGAACAGCTTCTGCCCGACGGCGCGGCGTCGGCCACGACCTCGTCGAACGTCAGCCCGGTCAGCGCGCGTCGCGAGCTCGCCGGGGTTGCCGATCGTGGCGCTCGCCAGGCATCCAGCGCGGGTTGCCGCCGTAGTGCGCGACCAGTCGCCGGCAGCCGGCGGAGCGCCATCGCCACGTGCGACCCGAAGACGCCGCGACACACGTGCGCCTCGTCGACCACGACCAACGAGAGGCGGAAGAAGAAGTCGGCCCACCGGGCGTGGTCGGCCAGCAGCGCCAGGTGCAGCATGTCCGGGTTCGTCATCACCAGGTTCGCGTTCTTGCGGATCAGCGGGCGCTCGGCGCGCGGCGTGTCGCCGTCGTACACGGCCGCCTTCATCTGCGGGATCGTGAGCGCGCGCACCGCGCGGAGCTGGTCGCGCGCCAGCGCCTTCGTCGGGAACAGGTAGAGCGCGGTCGACGTCGGCGCGCTCGACGGCCTCCGCCGCGAACGCCAGGTTGTAGACGAGCGTCTTGCCGCTCGCCGTCCCGTGGACGATGACCAGGTTGCGGCCGGTCGGCCAGCACCTCGAGGCCCGTCGGCCTGGTGCGGGTACACGCCCGCGCACGCCGACGAGCTCCAGCCGGTCCTGCACCAGCGGCGGGATCCAGCCGGGAACGCGGCTCAGATCGTGGGCTCCGGGCGGGCAGCTCTCGGACGTGGATCAGGACGGCGCGGTGGTTTCATCCGCGGTCAGCGAGGCAAGGAACGCCCGAGGGTCCATCGTGCGCGATGCTACGGGGTGTCCGCGCATCCGCGGCCGATGGTCGTCGACGAGTGAGGAGGAGCCGATGCCCAAGCTGTTCTCGATCAGGCCGACGCTGACGATCCGCGGCCGGACGTTCAACGGGATCCGCGGCTGGGCGGGCGAAGCCCACGCATCCACCGCTCACGGACTTCCCGATCGTCTGCTACGTGCTGGCGGCCGTCTTCGACGTCGTCATCCGTACGTCGCGGGGCAAGGATCGTCGCCCAGCGTGGTCGCGCACGACTTCAACCGCGCCGCGCTGTTCGTCATCGTGGCAGGGGCGATCGTCTCGCTCGGCACCGCGATCACCGGCTTCTGGGATTGGTGGAAGGGCCTGCCGAGGGACTCGTCCACGGGGTTCATCGGGCGAGCGGAGCACACGCAGGTGTGGCGGACCGCCAACTGGCACATGACCGTGATGCTCACGGTCACCGCGATCGCGTGATCGCCGACATCGTGGTGCGGTCCGCGCAGCTCGACGACCAGGCGACCGAGCGTCGTGGTCATGGTGCTCTCGATCGTGCCGCCGCGGCGCTCGTCGCGCTGGGTGCGCGCCTACGGCGGGGCGTTGGTGTTCGAGTACCAGTTCAACGTGCAGCCGTTGAAGGGCTCGAACCGCGTGGAACGAGACCGAGGAGGATCAGCTGCCGGGCGCCAAGCCGCCCGCGCAGCTGAGGCACCAGGCCTCAGTCGCCGTCGGGCGCGGCGTGCAGCTCGGCGTGCGGGCGTCCGGAAGCCGTCGCGCAGGAGCGTGGGGCATCCGGCCACGGTCGCGCAGGATCAAGCAGAGCCCCAACAGCAGGTAGACGATGCCCACGCCGATCAGCTCGGCCGCCGTGCCAGGACTCGGGCACGATCGCGCCGACGATGAACTGCGCCCAGAACAAGCCGAACAGGAGACCACGCCTCGCGGACCGAGATCGACAGGTTCGACAGGATCGCGACCGCGAAGAACGACTGCGCCGCGGTGAGGAACAGCTCGCGCGCTGCTGCGCCGTCGATCGGCAGCCCGTGCAGGCCGCCCGCGCGCGATCGAGAAGACGATCGGCAGCGTGCCGACCAGCAGCGTCCACTGGTTGACCTTCGAGCGAGACGAGCGTCCCGAGGCCCGCGTTCGTGTTCAGCCGCCACGCGTACAGGCCGCGCGATCAGCAGCTCCGGCGCCTCCGACGCGAGCGGCGCGAGCCACTGCACCAGGAAGAACTCGCTGATGCCGACGTCGCGTCCGGTCGCGACCAGCGCGTGCGCGAATCGCTCGGCGCACAGCAGGATCACGGCCGCCGCGAAGACGAACATCAGCACGATCGACGCGCGACGCGGCGCGCGTCGAGAACGTAGCCCAGGTATCGCGCGGGACCGACCAGGTGCGGGCTCCTCGGACGGCGCCTTGACACGCGGATCGTGTACATCACGAAGATCGTCACCAGCACCGGCGCGTCGAACGGCGTGATCGAGTGCTTCAGCGGCAGGCGTCAGCGAGTAGATCGTGGCGGCGGCGAGGTACGCGAGCTCGACCGAGTGGCTGCGGTCGAGCTGGATGCCCTGCCAGCCGCTTCGCGGACGCCGCTGCCGTCGCGCGCACGCGGATCCGGTACCACGCGATGAACACGACCATGGACCAGCCGATGCCGATCAGCAGCCGGTTGGCGCCGGTCATGTTCGCGAGCGCGAGCCGCGCACGGCGATTCCGCTCCGCCGCCCGGGCAGGGCAGGCAGGCCGGCCGTACGCCTCGAACGAGTTCCCGCCCTGCCACGCGAAGACGAAGTCGACCGCGTACTCGGGCAGCACCGCGATCGAGCGCGAGCACGGCGATCGCGAGGCCGGCCGGAGATGTCCAGCTGCGCGACCTCGGCCGCCCACGACAGGATGAACGCGGCGCCGACGATCGCCAGTGCCGAACAGCGCGGCCTCGAGCGCGTGCGGCACGTCCGGCGTCGGCGCCCGGACCACCAGCGCGGGCACGGCAGGGCGTCGCGGCGTGCAAGCGCGACGCGCTGACGCGACGGGATGGATGTCGGTGAGTCTCGTCCTGGGTGGCACACGGTCGTCCTCCAGCCTGGTCGGCCGAAGGTCTCGTCCCCGCCTACGCGGAGGGTCGCCGGGCCGCGATGCGCGACCGTGATGACGGCGGGCCCTAGTCGGACTACTCCTTCGAGCGTCCACCGTAGCAGAGGGTGGGACAATCCGCTCGATGGTCTGGGGCTCTGCCGCGTCGTCGGTCGGTGATCCTGGCCGGCGTCGAGCTGTTCACGAACGGCATCGAGTGGATCGGCGAGGGTTCGGCCTGTCGGAGGGCGCGGTCGGCTCGGTGCTCGCGGCCGTCGGGACCGCGCTGCCGGAGACGCTGTTGCCGCTCGTCGCGCATCCTCTCGGGTCACGACGCCGGCGAGGAGATCGGCATCGGGCGCGATCCTCGGCGCGCCGTTCATGCTCACGACGCTCGCCGATGGTCGTGATCGCGCGTGGCGGTCGCTGTCATCGTCGCGCGGAGGCCGGCGGACGCACGGACCTCGCAGTTCGACCTCGCCGTGCTCCGGCAGGACCTCGGCTACTTCCTGGTGATGTACTCGCTCGCGGTCGTCGCCGGGCCTGCTCGACAGTCAAGCCGGTCGACTACGCCCTCGTCGATCGTGCTGGTGGTCGGCTACGTCTACTACGTCCGCCGGCACTTCAGCGCCGCCGGCGAGGGGAGTCCGGACGGCCGAGGCGCGGCGGGAGATCAAGCCGCTCTACGTGTGGCAGGTGCTGCGTCGCGTCCAAGCGGTCGCTCCGGCGTGGGACACCGACGCGCCCGTCGCCGGCGCCGTTCGTCCAGGTCGGCGATCGCGCTCGCGCTGATCATCGGGGGCGCCGAGCTGTTCATCCACGCCGGTCGACCGACGTCGGCGAGCTCGGTTCGACGATCTCGCCGCTCGCGTTCTCCTGCTGGTGGCGCCGGTCGCGACGAGAGCTCCCGGAGGTGTCAACAGCGCGTGATCTGGGTGCGCCGGCGGGAAGGACACGCCTGCGCTCGGCAACATGACCGGCGCGATGGTGTTCCAGGTCGTCGTTCCCGGTCACGATCGGACTGTTGTTGACGCCAGGGCGACGCTCGAGCGGCCCGGCGCTGGTCGCCGCTGATCGATCGCGCTCCTGGCCGGCGGTGTCGCTGTACGGCTCACAGGTGCGGTTCCGGAGGGCGGCTGCACGAGGCAGACTGCTTCTGCTGCAGGGGATCTTCACGTGGGCTACGTGACGTACGTCGTCGCGCACGCTCCTGAGGGCGGAGCCGGGCTAGGTCTCGGTTCGCGGTGGGACTCGGTGGGATGTGCTTCTTGCCGAGGATGGCGTCCGGACTTCACGTCGGCGAAGATCGCGTCCTTGTCCGACGAGCAGGTGGACGACCGACAGCGTGCCCTCGAACCCGGTCGTGCCGGGAGCACGACGTTCGTCACGCCCTTCGGGTTGATGTGCGAGCACGTGTACGCGAGCCGCGACTGACCTCGTCGAAGCGGCACAGGCGGTCGTCCACGTTGCCGCATGCTCGACGCGACCCACGTGAACAGCGCGCTCTGATCCGCACTGGAACTCCTTGCGGAACTGCGTGAGCGAGGCGATCAGCACGCGGCCGCCGTTCTCCTGACGCCCGAAGTCGCCGCTGCTCAGGCTGTGCCGGTCGCGGGAGAACGCGAGCACCTGCTTGCCGTCGAGCGTCTGCACCGCCCGGCTCGAAGTCGGCGCCCGAATACGAGTCCTGCATCGAGAACGGGACGTCGATCGTGAGGCCGCCGAGGTTGTCGTACGGCTGCGTCAAGCCCCAGAACGTTGTCAGCGCGTAGTAGTCGATCGTCAGGCCCGAGATGCTCTCCACCGTTTGGATCAGGAGGTCGGGCCCGCCCTCGACGAGCGACGCGTTGATCTTGTTAGCTGCCGCGTCCGGGGATCTCCACCCACGAGTCGCGCGGGATGCCGATGATCGTCGCCTTGTGCTTGTCGGGGTTGATCGTCACGACGTGGAGTGAGTCGGCGAGCGAGTGCTCGACGTCGTCGCCCAGACGCGCCCCGCTCCCGACGCACCAGGCAGCACGATCGGCTCGTCACCGGTGAGCGAGGGCGCGAACCCGGCGTGCGCCTTGCCGATCACGAGCCCGGCCTGCGCGGACGCCGGGAGCGACCGTGCCGAGCGAGCCCAACAGCGGAGCCCGGCGACCCACGCCACCAGCGCCGTGACGGCGATCGGCGTGCGCCGGCGGGACGTTCATGCCGTGGGCTCCCCGACGGGCGTCGCGTCGGTGACGCGCGCGAAGCTGCTTCGACCTCGTTGTCGCGCAGCACCTTGAACGAACACCACGCGCCAATCGCCGTCGCACTTGCTGGAACACGTACTGCCCCCGGCTGAGTCATGCGCGAACGTCGTCTCGCCGTCCTTGCCGCGTCCCGACCGCCGCGAACCGTGTGATCGCGACCACTGACGAAGACGCCTGCGCTTCTGATCGAACAGCACCTTCGTCTTCAGCGTGCCTTTCGCTCGGCAGGATCTGCCTCGAACGCGTCGCCCGCGCGTCCCGGCGGTGAGCGTCTCGACCTGCAGCCGGGCCTCCGGTGCTCGCCGAGCCCTCGAACAGCTCCCGCACGCTGTCGTACGGACCCTCGAGCCAGTTGTCGGGATCCAGGAACGCGCCGATGGTACAGCGGCGTCCATCTGTGTCGTCACCTCGTCGGCCGCCATCCTCCGCGTCGGCTTCGCAGCTCCGCGTGCTTCGCTTCGTTGCGGGTCGCGACGCGGCGTCACCTTCGTCACGTCGAACGCCGAACTCCGGCGTCGGCGGCTTCGGACTGCCCCGATGACCGGGGATGATGCCGCCCGCGTCGCCACCGAGCACTGCACGAAGCCCAGCACCACAGCCGCGACCACAACCACCCCACCGACGATGAGGTACGCGGGCTTGATGCGGGAAGACGAGGATGCGTGTCGACCTGTCTAGACAAGACGCCCGAAAGCGTACGGGCGCCTTCCGCGAGCCACAACCGAACCGTGTGATGAACCTGTGAAGACCGATGACGCGGCCGACAATGCAGCGGGTAGCATGTGCCGGTTCCGAAGGTGCGCCGGGAAGTCTGGTCGGCAGGAGCGCGAACGCATGGCAGCCGTCCGACCCACTGCACCGGCGCATGGTTCGCCCGCTGCAGCGGAGTTCCTCCGGGAATCCACCGCGAGCGCCGTCCTGCTCGTGATCGCCGCGCTCGTGGCGATCGTCTGGGTCAACTCACCGGTCGGCGACAGCTACGAGCGGCTGTGGCGCACGACGCTCACGATCGGGTCCGGCCGATGGGCCGTCTCGCACGACCTCCGCCACTGGGTCAACGACGGGCTGATGGCGCTGTTCTTCCTGGTCGTCGGCCTGGAGATCGAAGCGCAGGAGTTCCTGAGCGGAGAGCTGCGCGACCGGCGTGCCGCGGCGCTCCCGTGATCGCCGCGGTCGGCGGAGATGGTGCTTCCCCGCGCTGATCTACCTGGCGATCGACGCCGGTGGCGACGGCGCGCCACGGCTGGGGATCGCGATGCCCACCGACATCGCGTTCACGCTGGGCATCCTGGCGCTCGCCTCCAGGAACGCACCACCCGGCCTCCGTTCGTTCGTCACTCACGCTGGCGATCGTCGACGACATCCTGACGTTCGTGGTGATCGCGATCTTCTACCCGACGGAGCTGGACCTGGTGCCCGCTACTGGTCGCTGCGGCCCTGGTCGCGGCCATGATGGTCCTGCCTCAGGCTCACGTATCCGGACCCCGCTGGCTCTACGTGGGGCTCGGCGTCGGGGGTGTGGCTGGCCATGGACGCATCGGGCGTCCCGCGGCGCTCGCGGGCGTGGTGGTCGGGCTCGCTGACGCCCGCCGCACCGATCCCCGGCGTCGTGGCTCCGTCCCTGAGGACGCCGATCGCTCCGCTCGCCCGCGTGGAGCATCTGCTGCTGCCGTGGACGAGCTTCGTGATCGCTTCCGTTGTTCGCGCTCGCGAACGCCGGGGTCCGCGTGTCGGCGAGCGCGCTTGACCGACGCGCTGCACAGCCCGGTCTCCGTCGGCATCGTCGTGGGACGGATCGTCGGCACGGATCGCGGGGATCGCGCTCGCCGCCTGGGTCGCGACCCGGCTGGGGGTCGCAGGCTGCCTCGCGGGGACGAGGTTCGCGCACGTGGTGGGCGTGGCGGCCGCGCGCCGCCATCGCGTTCACGGTGTCCCTGTTCGTGGCCGACCTGGCGTTCGTGGACCGGCCCGCGCTCATCAGCGAGGCGAAGATCGGCATCCTGGCGTGCGCGCCGCTCGCCGGGTGCTCTCGGGATACCTGCTCCTGCGGGCCGCCGGCGCGTCGCGACGCTGAGACGGACTAGTTGGCGGGCTGCGGAGCAGGCGCTCAGCCGATCTGGAAGACGCCGGTCTCCAGGAATCGGGCGTAGTGCTCCAACGCCACCGCCGAGCTGTGCATCCAGCGGCTCCGGCGGACGTCGCGGGGAACCAGCCGAGCTCCAGGAGCTCGTCGCCGTCCGCGACCGGCTCGCCGCGCCAGCGCCGGAGCGCGAACCAGATGCCGAAGTAGTGCGTCAGGTCGCCGTTGGGTACGGCACCAGATGATCCGCCGGCTCCGACACGCACGCGAACGCGATCAGATCGCCGGCGTCGGCTTCCAGCCCGACCTCCTCGCGCAGCTCCGCGAGCGCGGTCGAGGCGAAGCTCCCGCCTTCCTCGGCGCCGCCGCCGGGCATCGCCCACTCGCCGTTGTCGCGGCGGAGACCCAGGAGGATCCAGTCCGTCGGCGTCCTCCACCAGGACGGTCGCCCCGGGCCACAGCAGCAGATCGTTGCCGACCTTCTGCCGGACGCGCCAGAGCGAGGACCCTTCGAAGCTCATGTGCTCAGACCCCTCAACGGTGGCGGCGCGGGTGCGCGACGAGGCGGACGGGACGCGGTATATGCAGGTCACCGGGCATGGCTTTCCTATACTTCACGCGTTCCCGGCCCGGGCCGGGTGGAGAAGACTCGCTCCCACACATCTCGAGGAGGTTCGATGCACGGCTGTCTTGGCCCAGGAGAGCGGCCCGATCCAGGCGGTATTCGGGTCGTTCGAGACACGTTCTTGTGGGTGACCATGGGCGTCTCGCTGCGTCGCCCTGGTGTTCGCCTACTACCTGGTGCGCGAGGTGCTCGCCGCTCCCGAGGGAACGGAGAAGATGAAGCGAGATCGCCCGGGCGATCCAGGAGGGCGCGAAGGCGTACCTCTCCCGTCAGTTCCGGACGCTCGGCGGTGTTCCTGCGGCATGCTGACCGTCGTCCTCTTCTTCGTGCTGCCGGCGCCGGAGAACGCCGTGCACTCCGCGTTCTCGATCCGAGTTCGGGCGCTCGATCGCGTTCATCCTGGGCGCGGTCTTCAGCGCCGATCGACCGGGCTACGTCGGGATGTGGCTCGCCGTCCGGGCCAACGTCCGCACCGCGAACGCCGCGCGTGAGTCGGGGCTCAAGCAGGCCATGCGGATCGCGTTCCGCGCCGGCGGCGTCGCCGGGATGTTCACGGTCGGGCTCGGGCCTGTTCGGCGCGAGCGCTGATGCTCGATCATCTACAAGGCAGGACGCGACGAGCGTGCTGGTCGGCTTCGGGTTCGGCGGCGCGCTGCTCGCGATGTTCATGCGGGTCGGCGGCGGCATCTTCACGAAGGCGGCCGACGTCGGCGCCGACCTGGTCGGCAAGGTCGAGCAGGGCATCCCCGAGGACGACCCGCGCAACGCCGCGACGATCGCCGACAACGTGGGCGACAACGTCGGCGACTGCGCCGGCATGGCGGCCGACCTGTTCGAGTCCTACGAGGTCACGCTGGTCGCGTCGCTGATCCTGGGCGCGGCGGCGTTCGCCGGCTCGCGATATCGGCGCGATCGCGGGCGTGATGTTCCCGCTGTTCGTGCGCGCGGTCGGCGTCGTGACCTCGATCGTCGGGATCCTCGCCGTCGCTCCGCGCTCCGAGGAGGAGCACGGGATGCAGGCGATCAACCGCGGGTTCTTCATCTCGGCGGTCATCTCGGCGGCGGCCGTGTTCGTGATCTCCGAGCGCGTACATGGACTCGTGCAAGCCGGGCGTCGCCGTGGCGATCGGCCTCGATCCTGGCGTCGCGTGATCCAGGTGCTGACGCAGTACTTCACCGACACGAAGTACCAGCCCGTGCAGGAGATCGCGGAATCGACCGTCACGGGTCCGGCGACGACGATCCTGGCCGGGCTTCTCCGTCGGCCTCGAGTCGACGGTGTGGTCGGTCGCTCGTGATCGCGGGCGCCATCATGGCCGGCGTTCTTCCTGGGCGACACGAACGCCGAGCGGCTGTACTTCATCGCGCTGACCGGCATGGGGATGCTGACCACGGTCGGCGTCGATCGTGTCCATGGACACGTTCGGCCCGATCTCCGACAACGCGCAGGGCATCGCGGAGATGTCCGGCGAGTTCGAGGGCCGGCCCGCCGAGATCCTCGGCGGCCTGGACGCGATCGGGAACTCGACGAAGGCCATCACGAAGGGCATGGCGATCGCGACCGCGGTCGATCGCGGCGACGTCGCTGTTCGGCTCGTTCGAGGAGGCGCTGCGCGGCGCCGGGTTCATACGTTCGACGGGATCCGGGTCGACCAACCCGACGTGCTGGTCGGGCTGTTGCTCGGCGGGTCGCGTCGCGTTCCTGTTCTCGCTCGCTCGCGATCCGCGCGGTCGGCCGCGCGGCGCGCGCAGGTCGTGGTCGAGGTCCGGAACCAGTTCCGCGACCACCCGGGGATCATGGACTACACCGAGAAGCCGGACTACGGCCGCGGTCGTGGACATCTGCACGCGAGACGTCGCTCCGCGGAGCTGACGACGCCCGGGCTGCTGGCGGTGCTCGCGCCGGTGATCGCCGGGTTCCTGCTGAAGGCGCGAGGCGCTCGGCGCGTTCCTGGCCGGCGTCGATCCTCGACCGGCCAGCTGCTCGCCGTGATGCTGTCGAACTCCGGCGGCGCGTGGGACAACGCGAAGAAGTTCATCGAGGAGGGCACTTCGGCGGCAAGGGCAGCGAGGCGCACAAGGCCGCGGTCATCGGCGACACGGTCGGCGACCCGTTCAAGGACACCGCCGGCCCGGCGCTGAACCCGTTGATCAAGGTGATGAACCTGGTCGCGCTGTTGATCGCCCCGCTCGTGGTGACGCACGCCGACGACGTGCGCGATCCGGATCGCGGTCTCGCTCGTCTCGATCGCCATCCTGGGCGTGATGATCTGCATCTCGAAGTCGCGCAAGTCCGAGCTGGATGACGTCATCCGCGAGGCCGACGCGGCGTCGATGGCCGCGTCGTAGACGCCGGAGGATGGGCGTCTTCCGCCGCTTCTTCGACAAGCTTTCGGAGAGCGACGAGGCGCGCCATCTCGGCGGAGATCGCGGCGTGGTCGGACAAGATGCCGGGCACCGTCCGGATCGCCGACGCGCCGCCGCGGGAGCGCGTGCGGATCGCCGGCGTCGTGTAAGCGCCTCACCGTCTTCCCGATGGAGGGCAGGAGTCGCTGGAGGCGCTCGTCTCCGACGGTTCAGTGGTAGTCGTGCTGGTGTTCATGGGGCGCCGGGGCATCCAGGGGCTTCACGCTCAGGAACGCGCGTGGTCGTGGAGGGCGTGATGGGAGACTAACGCGGCGCGTCGAAGATGATCGATCCCACGCTTGGAGTTCAGCGCCTAGGACGGGTTCATCCGACGAGGGAGTCGTCAGGGTCGCGGTGACCGGCCGTCAAGGATGCGTTAGGACCCTCGCCGGCGGCGATCGAGCGGCGTAGATTCGCCTCATGGACGTCGTATTCCTCCTGCTGACGGTCGGGGATGTTCGCGCTGCTTGGCGCTCATGGTGCGCGGGGTCGACCGCCTGTGACCTCCGACATCGTCGGTCTCATCATCGCCTGCGCCCTCGTGCTGTATCTGGTCGCGGCCCTCCTCTTCCCGGAGCGCTTCTGACGCATGAGCGGCTGGGTGCAGCTCCTCGTCCTCGTCGCGGTGCTCGCGGCGGCGTATCGCCCGCTCGGCGACTACGTGGCGCGGGGTCTACTCGTCCGACCGCTCGCTCCGTGTCGAACGGTGGATCCATCGCGCCGCCGGCGTCGATCAGACGTTCGAGCAACGCTGGACCGCGTACGCGATGTCGCTCCTGGCGTTCTCGTTCTGCTCGGTCGTGCTGCTCTACATCTTCCAGCGGGTGCAGGGCGGCCTGCCGCTCTCGCTCGGCTTCGGCGGCGTCCACCCGGACCAGGCGTTCAAGCACCGCGCGCGTCGTTCCCGACCAACACGAACTGGCAGTCCTACTCCGGGCGAGATCGACCATGGTGTCACCTCGTGCAGATGAGCGGTCTCGCGGTCCAGAACTTCGTCTCCGCGGCGGTGGGCATGGCCGTCGCCGGTCGCGCTCGTCCGTGGCTTCACCCGCGCGGGAGTCCGAGACCATCGGCAACTTCTGGGCCGACATGGTGCGTCGACGCATGCGCGATCCTGCTGCCGATCGCGTTCGTGTTCGACGCTGATCTTCATCGTCGCAAGGCGTGATCAGAACCTCCACGAGTTCCAGACGCGTCAGACCGTGACCGGTGGCACGCAGGCAATCCCGGGCGGACCGGTGGCGTCGCAGGGAGTCGATCGAGAGCTCGGCAACAACGGCGGCGGGTTCTACAACGCGCAACTCCGCGCACCCGTTCGAGAACCCGAGCCCGCTCACGAACTTCTTCCAGATGTTCCTCGATCTTGGTGATCCCGTTCGCGTTGACCGTGCACGTTCGGCACGCTGGTCGGCAACCGCAAGCAGGGTACGTGCTCGCCGCCGTGATGGCGCTCTTCTGGATCGACGGCGTCGCTGATGCCTGTGACGCATCGAAGCCGCCGGGAACGCGGCCCTCACCGCGCTCTCCGGCGGAAACATGGAAGGCAAGGAGGTCGGTTCGGACAGGCGGGACCGCCACGTTCGCGTCGCACGACCACGCGGCACGTCGACCGGCTCGGTCGTGGCTCGCGCACGACTCGCTTCACCGCGTTCGGCGGCGCCGTGCCGTTGGTGAACATCATGCTTGTCCAGGTCACGCCCGGCGAGGTGGGCGGCCGGGCTGTACGGCATGTTGGTGCTCGCGCTGCTGTCCGTGTTCATCGCCGGACTGATGGTCGGGCCGGACGCCCAGGAAGTGCCTGCGGCCAAGAAGGTCGAGGCACGCGAGGATGAAGCTGATCTCGTCTATGCATCCTGTTGGTGCCGGCGCTGATCGTGTCTCGCGGGCGCGCGTTGCTCGATCCCGTCGGCGAGGGCCTCGATCCTGAACGGCGGGCCGCACGGACTGAGCGAGGTCCTGTACGCGTTCACGTCGGGCGGCGAACAACAACGGGAGCGCATTCGGCGGCCTCAGCTCGAGCACGACGTTCTACAACTACGTCGATCGGCATCGCGATGCTCCTGGGCCGGTACGCTGCTGATGCGTGTTCGCGCTCGCGCTGGCCGGTTCGCTCGGGAGGAAGAAGCCACGTGCCGGCATCGGTGGGGACGTTCCCGACGGATTCCGTGCTCTTCGGGCGCCTGCTGGTGGGCGTGATCGCTCATCGTGACCGCGCTGACGTATTTCCCGGCGCTCGTCGCTGGGACCGATCGTGGAAGGGCTGCTCACGTGAACCTGAAGATGTTCCTGGCGGCGCTCCCGGATGCGCTGCGGAAGCTGCACCCGCGAACGATGGCGAAGAACCCGTGATGTTCGTGGTCGAGGTCGGCGCCGTGCTCACCACCATCCTGCTTCGCCATCGATCCGTCGCTGTTCGCCGGACAGATCGCCGCGTGGCTCTGGCTCACCGGCGTTGTTCGCCAACATGGCCGAGGCCGCGGCCGAGGGCCGCGGGAAGGCGCAGGCGGCGGCGCTCCGTGCCGCGCGCCGGAGAGACGATGGCTCGCCGGCTCCTGCCGGACGGCTCCGAGGAGCGTGCCCGGGCACCGCGCTGCTCCGAGGACCGTGCGTCGTGGTCGAGCCGAGCGAGATCATCCCCGAGCGACGGCGAGATCGTCGAGGGCGTCGCCGTCGGTCGACGAGTCCGCGATCACCGGCGAGTCGGCGCCGGTGATCCGCGAGTCGGGCGGCGACCGCTCGCGCCGTCACCGGCGGCACCACGGTGCTGTCGGACTGGATCGTGGTGCGGATCACGCCGGTGCCCGGCGAGACGTTCATCGACCGGATGATCGCGCTCGTCGAGGGCGCCGAGCGGCAGAAGACGCCGAACGAGATCGCGCTCAACATCCTGCTCGCCGAGCCTGACCATCATCTTCCTGCTGGCGGTCGTCACGCTGCAGCCGTTCGCGATCCTGCTCGGGCGCGCGAGCAGACGATCGTCGTGCTGGTCGCGCTGCTCGTGTGCCTGATCCCGACGACGATCGGCGGGCTGCTGTCGGCGATCGGCATCGCCGGGATGGACCGCGCTCGTGCAGCGTAACGTGCTCGCGATGTCGCGGCCGCGCCGTCGAGGCGGCCGGCGACGTCGACACGCTGCTGCTCGACAAGACCGGAACGATCACGCTCGGGAACCGGCAGGCCGCCGAGTTCATCCGCGCCGCCGGCGTCGACGGCGCAGGAGCTCGCCGGACGCCGCGCAGCTCGCGTCGCTTGGCCGACGAGACGCCCGAGGGCCGATCGATCGTCGTGCTGCGCGAAGGAGCGCTACGGCCTGCGCGGAGCGCGACCTCGTCGGGCCGAGCCGAGTTCGTCCCGTTCACAGCGCAGACGCGGATGAGCGGCGTCGAACGTCGACGGCCGCGAGCTGCGCAAGGGCGCCGCCGACGCCGTCGCGCGGCGTGGTCGAGGAACGCGGCATCCGTCTCGCCGGAGCTCGACGACGATCGGTCGAGCGGATCGCCGGGCGGGAGGCACGCCGCTCGCGGTCGCGGAGGACCAGCGACGTCCTCGGCGTCATCGATCTGAAGGACATCGTCAAGGACGGGCATGCGCCGAGCGGTTCGACGAGCTCCGGCGCGATGGGGATCCGCACCGTGATGATCACCGGCGACAACCCGCTGCACGGCCGCGGCGATCGCGCAGGAGGCCGGCGTCGACGACTTCCTCGCCGAGGCGACGCCCGAGGACAAGATGGCGCTGCATCAAGCAAGAGCAGGCAGGGCGGCAAGCTGGTCGCGATGACCGGCGACGGCACGAACGACGCGCCCGCGCTCGCGCAGGCCGACGTCGGCGTCGCGATGAACACCGGCACGCCAGGCGGCGAAGGAAGCCGGCAACATGGTCGACCTCGACTCGAACCCGACGAAGCTGCATCGAGATCGTCGAGATCGGCAAGCAGCTGCTGATGACGCGCGGCGCGCTGACGACGTTCTCGATCGCGAACGACGTCGCGAAGTACTTCGCGATCATCCCGGCGATGTTCGTCGGCGACGTTTCCCGTGCTGCAGACCGCTGAACGTGATGAACCTCCACACGCCGCAGTCGGCGATCCTCGTCGGCGGTCATCTTCAACGCGCTCATCATCGTCGATGCTGGATCCGCTCGCGCTCCGCGGCGTGCCGGTACCGGCCGCGCAGCCGGCCGCGGCGATGCTGCCGTCGGAACCTGGCGTCTGCGGAGGCCGGCGGCGTGATGCGCGCCGTTCATCGGGATCGAGCTCGTGGACCTCGATCGTCACCGGACTGAGGCTGGGCTGATGCGCCGCCACCTGCTCGCCGGACTCCGGTGCTCGTGATGCCCTCACCGTGCTGCTCGGCGTGATCACCCGCTCGCCGTCACCGACATCTCGCAGCTCACGATGTCCCACCGCGCCAACGGGAGCCTCGTCCACCTCGAGAGCAGGACGGTGGTGGGCTCCGAACTGGCGCAGGCGTTCGATGAGGACCAGTGGTTCAGCCCCAGGCCCGGCTCGTACGACCCCGCGGCGAGCGGAGCTTCCAACCTGAGGCCGAACAACCCGGACCTGATCGACGCCGTGAGGGCGCGGTCGACGCGCTGCGGATGCGGGACGACGTCGACGCCCGGTGCCCTATCCCCTGCGGACGCCGTCACGACCAGCGGGAGCAACCTCCGATCGGATATCTCGCCCGCGTACGCATGGCTGCAGGCGCCGCGTCGTGGCGGCCGCCGGAGGCCTGGACGTCAGGACGTGCTCGACCTCATCGATCGGCCAGACCGCCGCGGCGGACCTTCAGGTTCCTAGGCGATCCGCGGGTCGACGTCCTACTCCTCAACCTGGCGTTGGAGCGCCTAGCGTAGCGCCGTGACCACGCGCGGCAGCCTCCGCATCTGCCTCGGGTACGCGGCCGGCGTCGGCGAGACGTTCGCCATGCTCGGGGAGGGCGTGCGTCGCCGGGAGCGCGGCACGGACGTCGGTGGTCGGGTTCGTCGGACCACGGCCGTGCCAAGACCCGCGACGCGCGCTGGGCGAGCTCGAGGTCATCCCCGGCGGTCAGTGTCGAGTACCGGGCTCGCGCTTCCAGGAGATGGACGTCGACGCCCGATCGTCCTCCAGTCGGCAAGCGCCGAGATCGCGCTGATCGATGCGCTGGCGCGCACGAACGTCCCGGTCGCCCAGCGGCACGAAGCGCTGGCAGGACGTCGAGGAACTGCTCGCAGCCGGGATCGACGTCACATCTCGCCGGTGAACGTCCAGAAACGCCCTGGAGTGGCGCTTCGAACGACGATGCGTCGAAGCGCATCACCGGCGCGAAGCAACGACGCGGGGCGATCCCGGACGAGGATCGATGACGCGCGGCGGACCGAGGTGGAGCTGGTCCGACATGAGCGCCGGTCGCGCTCCGGCGCATGGCCCGCGGCAACAGCTATCCGGCAGAGAAGATCGGCGACGCCGCCCTGGCGAAACTTACTTCCGCGAGGGCGACCTGGGCGCGCTCGCGCGTGGCCAGCGCTTTGCCAGTGGATGGCCGACCGCGTCGACTGAGGCGCTCCGGACTGTCATGCGTCTGACCAGGGGATCGGCGGTCCCTGGGAGACTGCGCGAGCGCAGTCCTGGTGGGCGATCTCCGGTCGCAGCCGAGGATGAACCGTTGATCTCGCCGAGCCGCCTTGCACGGCAGCGACCGCCGCGGCGGCGAGCTCCTCGCCGTCCGCGTGATCCCGAGGCGGGTCCCAGGACGATCCCGGCGTTGGAGGACGACCCGCAAGCTCGTCAGAGATGGTCGGCGGGTCGTTCCGCGAGGTGGTCGGCCGCGAGCAATGCCGGCAGGCGCTGCTCGACTTCGCGCGTGCGGAGAACTCAATCGCGCCGAGTCGTGCTGGGCGCCGGTGACCGGCCGCCCGTCCGACGGCTGCTCAGCGCGATGATCGTGATCAAACCATTGTGATCCGGGACTCAGGCCCGATCCGACGTCGCGATCTCACCGTGTCAGGCGCGCCAATAAGCTCCAGCGCGCGAGAATCAGAGAGACTGTCCGCTGACGCCGCCATATTGCGATTCGCTGTTCGCTCGATCGCCCCTTCCGTGCTCGCGGTGCTCCTCAGCGGGGTTCCGAGGGCGTGTCGACGTCGGCGTGCTTTGCTGATGTGCCGCGTTCGATCAGTGCGTCAACCGCCAGCATCGGTGAAGCTCTAATGCGCTCGCGGCCGTCGCTGTTCGTTCCAGCTGATAATGCGCTTCGTGGCAAAGCCGATCCATGCGATCTGACTGATCATGGTAGTACTGTTCGCGGTATCTTCATTCGTCCTTGATGGCGGTGATGTGGTGGTGTGAATCGAGGAAACGCGCCCTGCGGCAGGCGCAGCGAGGAGTCGAAGCCAGAGCCGAGAGCGCTGGCGCATCACCACCAGCCCGGCCGGCTGGTGGCCGGCGACGACCCGCTGCCCGGCCTCGTCAGCGCATGCGCCGCCGCGTTCGGCTTGGGCGCCGTGTCGGTCCTGCGGCGCACCGTGGCGGTGGCTGGCTCATTGGAGGCCGGCGCCGGCGTCGGCGCGCCGTTGCGCCAGACCGAGGGCAGGGCCCTCGACCTCGGTGAGAATGTCCACTACGTGATCCGCAGCCCCCAATTGCCGCGAAAGCCATCGGTGCTCGCCGCGTTCGTGGCGCGGCTCGTCGCCGTCCGCGCCCGAGCGCTGGCGCGATGCCCAGGGCGCCGCGAGGCTGGTCGAGGTCGGCGACCCGCGCAAGCCACGCGATCCTCATGACTGATCTCCCGCGACTACGCAGACATGCATGGCGTCAGTCAAAGCTCGCGGTGAGCGGCCTGCGTCGAGGGCGAGCGTCGCGTGGAGCAGCCGACGAAGTGGCCAGGATTCCTGGCGACGATCCGAGAGAGGCCAGTCTGGCTGAGGCTCCTGGTCCAGCTTGACCTGCTCGGCGCCGGCGAAGTCAGGCGAGGGCCTCGTCGTCCGCCGCGTGGTCGAGCGCAGATGAGGTCGTGCCGAAACGCTCACGCCAGCATGAGCGACGACCAGCAACATCGGAATCGACGTGCCGGGAACGCGCCGCGCGTGAATTAATGGGGCGCGGCGCTTCTCCGAGCGCGCAATCGCGAAACATCATCCGACGCCCGCTTCGCGCGGCGCTCAGGCCGTCGTCCGCATCCTCGAATCGAAGCCAGCGGTCCGTCGAGCTCGAATCGTCGATCGCCCGGTCGAGCGTCCCGCTCGACGAGCGTCGTCAGAGTATTCAGGCCATTCGGCTGATTTGGCGATCGATCCGATCCAGCGATGAATCAATCTGAACCCTAATAGTCGCTTCGTGGAATTCGTCGACGATGAGCGGCGAGGTCGAGGTGAGGAAGGGACGCCCCGATGGCAGCTCGCGATGAGTAGCTCGCGTTCAGGCGGGGAGCCATGGCGCGTCCTGGTCGTCGACGACGAACCGCGAATCCTCCGCGGCCTGGGCGCCGACCTGCGCGCGCGGGAGCTACGGCGTCGAGGCGGCGCCGGCAGCGGCAGGCGCTGGAGGTGGCGGCCCGCGCCCATCCGGGCGTCGTCATCCTGAATCTCGGTCTTCCGGGGATCGACGCTAAGTGAATGTGATCGAGACTCGCGCGTGAACCGCGACCCCGATCATCGATCCTATCGGCCTTATGATCGAAACCAGAACAGTCGAGGCCCTCGACGCCAGCATGAACACGTGTCAGCCGTTCCGAGGATGGACGAAGAGCTAACTGGCGCGACTGCGGGCCGCCGGCGACGGTGACGCTCGGGGGCAGACATAGATCGTCGTCGCGAATGACTGCGTCCGTACCGTCGCCCGGCCAGGTGAGCGAATCGACGGTATCCATTTGACGCCGTGGCGCCTGGTGAAGTGATCCGCCACTTAGAGGCGAGCTGGTCAGTGGCTGACGGTACGCTGCCGAGAGGTAATGAGTCGCCTGACGCGGGGCCAGACGAGCCTCCCGCGTCACGCATGAACCGATCGCCATGAATCGGCCCGACCCAGCCGACCCAGCTAACTGCGTCGCCGGGTGAGTAGACTGCCAGCTGGAAATGAAGGCTGGTATGTGAAACATCCGCGTCGAGCCAGCCAGATCGCGAGGTGCCGCGTAATACGCTCGGGACCGCCGCCTGGCTCGTCCGCGGCCGCGATCCCGTTCGCGACGACGATCCGCGCCAGCTCAATGTGGGTTCGTGTTCCCACTGGCGCTCGTCACGTGAGTCACTTGATGTCGCCATCAGAGGAAAACACCGATAACGGCATCGTGTCGTCGGCGGCCTCGTTCCTGGCGTTCGGCTGCTTCTTCATCCCGCCGTACGCGGCGCATTCGAAGATCAGCCGCGGCGAGCGCGTCGTGTGCTTTATTCGTCTTCCTCGGCCTCGCCGTCCCCAATCTCGGTAGCGATGGCGCGAGCTGACGTCGCGAGCGAGGCCGCCGAACATAGGCGCGAAGCTTTGCGCGCCCTCCGGAATGACCAGACGCCGAGCGCAGGTAGATCCAGACAATACGCCATCGTCGTGCGATAGAGTAGTGTCGCTTCAGATTCCGCGACGGCGCGCTCTTATCCGACCAACGCGCCGACGCTGTCCAGCAGACAAGAGTCGGTCGTCGAACGCCAGGCCGGGCTCCATTAGCCGCTTCTTGACCCAGACGGACCAGTCCGAGCACGCATGGCGCTGACGTCGACGACCGCAATCGAATCCCTGGTGGCTCGAGGCAGTCGCGCGAAGCTCTGTTTGGCCGATCGCCGGATCCTGCGGCATTCTCCGGCCAGCTAGCGCTGGTGCTGAGGCACTGACCGATTGCTCCACCGTGCGTGAGGCGACGAAGCGCGCGGTCACGAGGGCTGCTGAATCGAAGGCTGCGCCGTCACGTCCGGCGTGTGAGCGGCGTGGTGCCCGACATCCGTCATGAAGCGATCGCCGGTCCGCGGCGCGGGCTCCGTGTGGGAAGCGCGGCGACTTCGTCCCGGGGAGAACGCCGTCTCGGGCTGCGAGATCGCGGCATGTGGCCATCGCGGAAGTCATACGCGACCATGAAATCCAGTAACGATCGCAGCTCGTGCAATGACTAGTCCGACGAACGGCGACGCGTCCGGCTTGGCGATCACGTCTCACCGCGGTCGAATGCGCCCGCCCTCGACGAATCCGACCGAGGCGAGTCGCCGACCGTCGCAACCTCCTCCGCCGTCGCGTGAGAGATGTGCGGCGACGAAGACCGCCCGTCCACCGCTGCTCGATGACAAATACTCGTTGCGAGGTGATTCGCGCGAAACGCGCCAGACCGCGAACTCACCCAGCGGCCGGAAAACGACGTGACCGATTCATCTCGTCGTCGCCGGTCGCCGCGACGCGGCGACCTCGGCCTTCGACGGCTCCGCCCGCTCCGAGCGCCCGTAGCTCGCGAGCGTCGCCCGGCAAGCGTTCGCCCGAAAGGCGCCCGCTCCATGCCTTCTCGGTGGTGAGGCTCGATCGATCAACGTGGCGATCGTGAGCCGCGGTCCGCGAAGATCCGGTAACGAGTAAGCGACCGGCCGCCTGCTCCTGTGACGACACGGCGCGCATCGGTGCGGCCCGCTTCGCCGACAACCAATTCCGAAGCGCATCGAGAGATATCCAGCGCGTCCGCAACCCGTAATCGCATCGAGTGGTCAGCCTACGCTGAATCCGATGCGTCAGTGAGAGATACGAGCAATCGCAATAA
>ERZ1370068.575-contig-10524_pt1 | contig 68741 bp, 117 predicted proteins | sample MGYA00561227_ERZ1370068 | MGnify/ENA primary metagenome ERZ1370068 (study PRJEB38410, sample SAMEA6850437) | metagenome | study: Metagenomic assessment of the ecological functions of the soil: analysis of the soil microbiota associated with the... | reverse complement strand
GTTACGGTATTGGCGCCGATCCTCGTCCCCGAGCTGTCCCATTGAGGCGGCAAAGCAAAGCCGCAAGCATGCGCGCCTTCTGATCGACGACGAGTTCTGCGCGCGAGGCTGACAGTGGTCGTACCGGCGCGAAGTTCACATTGAGAGACTCGCAATATCAAGCTCCACGGCCACGCCACCAAAGTCGCTGCGTCGCTCACGCTGACCGTCAAGCGCGCACTTGAATTGCCTGCCGCACTATGCAAGGTCTGCTATTCCATCGGGCCGCTGCGGTATGGCCGGTTCGTTCGGTTACGAAAAGGAGCGATTTCGACGTATCGAATTGAAGATTGGCGAGCTCGTCCTTTCTGCCTGCGGTGCGCTCGGTCTCAACGTCCGACGCAATTATCGCCGCACCGGGCACGAGCTGCCGTGCACCAAATCAAAGACGGCACCCGGCGTATCGCTCAGCACCCGGCCGAGATTCTGCACGACGCTGGTGTATTTCCGCCGGCTCGGTGTATCAAGCGCGAAGCGGCCAAAAGGTTCGCTCCCCCAGCCCCAAGCAATGTATCACTTCCTTTGTTTCTGATAAACCGAAGGCCGCGCGAGCGAGACCTTCAGGTTGGCTTGGCCGGCGTCGCTCGAGCGCCTGCCGCCAAAGTCTGAGTGACGATCGGTAGTCAACGCGAGGCAACTCGCCTCGAGGAATTTGGTCCATTCTCGGCGCGAGCTATCATTTACGCGCGAGCACTCGTGGTGTTGCAGCAACGACGGGGCGCTGGCCCCTTGTGCCATCCCAAAGGAATGCCCAAGAGATTATCGTTGCAAGACGTATCCCAATATCGCCGCGTCAAAGACAAGCAGCGCCACCGTAGGAATTTTCATTTGGCTACCCCTGGATATACGCTCGCCATGGACAGTCTTGCGCGGCCGAGTCGAAGGAGTGGAACCGGCGCCTGCTCTATCGGTGTGGACGAAGAATACGGCGGAAGCCGCCTCCGCATCGTCAACGAGCGGCATCCCCTGGCACGACGCCTTCACCCACGCCAAGTCCGATTCCGAGCCCGTCTCCATTGCCGACGCCGCAGAATCGGCTCCCCCGGAGAGGGCCCGGCCATCCCTCAGGCCCGCAACATCCAGGTAAACTCTATAATCTGCGTATGGGGAATGAAAAGTAATCCGGCGCGTAGCTGACGTTGCGGCTGAGAAAACCGAACAGGCTCCGCCGCCAGCGCCCCATGCGGTGTCCCGACATACTGACGATAAGTTCCCGCGGCAGGGACATAAAACGTATCGGAGTGTCCTTTGGTCGATTTTCCGCCCGCTGATTCGTGGGCCAGGCCGAGGGTTCTGGCGCATGCGGCTCCCGCAGGCCGTGCAGGGCGACGACATGCCTATAGGTTGGCTCCAGGCCGCTCGACCTCGACGCTGTGCGCCATGTTCAGCGTCGCTCTCCATGGCATTGACTAGGCTCAGGATGACGACCCGCCCTCCGAAAGGCCCCCTCGCGGCGGATCATCTCCAATGCTCGCGTCAGCGCTAGCGTGGGTTTCGATTCGAAGTGATCAACACGATCTGTCCAGGTCGCCGGTAAGGCAGGCTTTCCAGCTTTCTGGACACATCCTCCGCCGAGTCCGCGCACGAACCCAGGTGCTGCAGAATGATGGCCCGGCCCTTGTGCCACGTCAGCATCACGGCGAGCAACAAGAGCGCAACAAGCGACGGGGAAGAAACCGCCTTCGGGAAACTTCGTCATGCACGCGATGAAAGAATGGCACCTCGATCACAAGAAGCCCCGTGATCAGCGCGCCCACTTTCGCCCATGACCATCCCCAGCACCTCAACATTACCATTCCAATCGCGATCGCCGTGATAAGCATGGTGCCAACGACCGCGAGACCATAGGCTGCGGCAAGATTCTCGCTCGCCCGGAATGTCGAGCACCAGCAGCAGACAGGCGAAGCAGAGAAGCCAGTTTGTCGTCGGAACGTAAACCCGCCCGCGTTCGTGCCGGCTCGTGTGTATCACGAGGAACTTCGGAAGAAAATGCAACTGCTGCGCCTGGGCCGTAAGAGAAAACACCCTGAAATCAGCGCCTGCGACGCGATCACCGTCGCCATGGTGGCCAGCACCACCAAGGCCAGCGTCGGCCACCCCTGCGGAACCATGGAAAAACGGATCCGCATCCGATTGATACAGCACGGGATTGTGCACGGCCAGCGCAGCCTGCCTCGAGATAATTGAGCAACGAGCGCGGGCAGGGCCACGACATGCCAGGCCAGCGAAATCGCCTTCCGCCCAAAATGCCCCATGTCGGCGTAGAGAGCCTCGGCGCCCGTCACCGCAAGGATCACCGCACCCATCAGGTTTAGAGTTGACCATCCGTCGGTCTCTTAGACCTCCGGGGCATAAAAACGGGTTGAACGCCTGAAGCACCGAGGGGTTCCGCATGATCCACGCGAACCCCATCGCGCCAAGCACCACGAACCACACCAACATCACCCAGCCGAAAACGAGCCCGGCCGGCCGGTGCCGAATCGCTGAACGGAGAATACTGGAACGGCCAGGATCCCGACGGTTCCGGAATCACGAACGGCACGAGCTTGGGATTCACCGACTCAAGCGCCTTCCATCGCGCTCAGGACGGAGATCGCGGGCGTAATCGTCCCGTCGCCGAAGAGCAGAGCCGCGCCCAAGAGCAGCAGCAACGTGTAGAAGGGAAGCTTCAGCCTGTCGGCCCTTTCCAGGCGTTCCTGCAGCAACGCCAGAAGCGCAAAGACGCCTCCTTCCTCCATGATAATCCGCCCGCATCACCACGAACATGGCATTACTTCACCGTCACCAGCAGCAGCAGACACCAGATGATCAGTGAGGCGATCCCTAGGACGGAGGATTGGTCCGGACCCCTGATGGACCAGAGCGCAGTCTGAAAGGAATAGAGCGGGCTCGTTCCAATGTCGCCAAAAACCACCCCGAGCGCGGCCAGCGCCAGGAATGTCATGCTCTTTTTGACCGGTTGGCTGCCATTGCCGGATCGCAATAGCGATTCCGGCTTCAATGGCGGAAGAAAAACGCTCGATAAGATGCCGCCCCGGATCAACGATCGTGAGAGCCCATCACGCTTCTGGATATTCGCACAGGTAGATGCCTGGAAAGTGCGAGTCCCCACAGAATCGGGCACCGAAACTGTCGCTTGTGAATGGACATATCGGGTTTAGAGCGTTGAGACATGACGATGCGGTGGAGCTGCTGCGCTACTTCGTCGCGATCGTTTGGTCGGAACCCGACGGCACGTGAATTTCGAAAGCTGCAACCGTCGGCGGTGGTTCACCGTCAGGACGGCGCTGGCGACGAATCAAGTGGAGGCGGGTCTGGCTGGATTGGGATCGTTGCCAATCTGCGGATCGTGATCAGCCGGATCAGTCGCCATCGACGACTATGTCACAGGGCACACGAACGCCGCCCATGCAAACGGCATGTTCTGAATTGCGTTAGGGAGAGAGCGCGGATATCCGTGCTGAATGGACGCTGATGGAAGGTTAGGGCGGCTGCTCCGACTCCCGTGGCTGCCTGAGTGGTCGGAAACGACTTTCGCAACCCGTCGATTCGCGTGCCAGATGTAATCGCCGGTCAAATTGATGTGCTCGCACCCCAAAGGTGAGAGATGAACCCGAAGTTCGTCGAAATGCCCGGCCCTTCTGCTCAAGCAAACGCGCTGTGCTTTGGGGGTAGGCGGATGAGCGTCATCCAAGTCGTCGGAGGCGTTGGCCGTACGCGGGTCTCGACCTGGTGCGCGAGGTGTTCGACCAGACGCTCGCGGGCCCGCGATTGAAGGCCGCGCAACGTCCAGCTTGCGATTGACATCCCGGCTGCAAGCTGAATGCTTGCGCTATTTTCATGGAAACCGATGCACCTCGCGACCCCGGCCTTGACCCGATTGGCGTCTTCGATTCCGGCATTGGCGGACTCACAGTAGCGGCAGCTCTCAAGAGACTGTTGCCCTCCGAGACGATTTTTACATCGGCGATACGGCGCGCGTGCCTTACGGGGGAAGAGTCGAAAAACCGTGGAACGCTACAGCATCGAGATGGGTGGACTTCTTCTTGCCGAGCAGTCCAAGATCATAGTTGTCGCCTGCAACACTGCCTTCCGCCCCGGCTGCGCCGCGGATGAGTGAACTTTTCCAAAGTTCCTGTCCAAGGTGTCGTCGAAGCCCGGAGCGGAAGCCTCTCTTCGTGCCACGCGAAACGGGCGTATTGGCGTCGTCGGCGTACGCGCGCCACAATCGCCAGCGGGGCCTACGAGCGCGCCATCCATGCCCTCGATCCTCGGAGCGAAGGTCTTCAGCGTTCCGTGTCCTCTCCTGGTTCCGCTGATCGAGGAAGGAATGTTCGACGATCCCATCACCGACCAAATCATCAACCGCTATCTTGCTCCGATCCTCGCAGAGCACATCGACACGCTTGTGCTGGGTTGCACGCACTATCCCCTCGCGCAGGAGGCCATTGCGCGCGTGGCAGGCAAATGCCATCACCCTGGTCGATTCTGGCGAGAACTGCGCCCTCGCAGTAAAGGCCCTTCTCGAACGTCAGACCCTCGCCGCGCCGGCGAACCATCTGGGAAAACTCGATGTCGCTCTGACAGACTCCACGGAGGGCTTTTTACGCACGGCTGAGCGGGCTCTGGAGCTGGATATCGGCGACGCTGCCAGCCCGCATGTACAGACGGAGTGAAGATGATGCGCAGACACGGAAAATTTTTCAGTAGGTAGTCAGGGTCGGAGAAGGTGAAAACACCAGAATGGACCATCGCCGACATTCCACCACAAACAGGAAAAATCGCGGTGGTGACAGGGGCGAACAGCGGGATTGGCTGGCATACGGCGCTGGAGCTGGCGCGGGCGGGCGCTGAGGTGATTCTGGCAGCCCGGACGGAGGCGAAGGGGCGGGATGCCGTGGAGCGGATTCGGCGCGAGATTTCGCAGGCCAAGGTTCGGGCGGAGGTGCTGGATCTGGCGAGCCTGCGGTCGGTGCGGGCGTTTACCGCGAAGGTCAGCTACGAGGCGAAGCTGGATCTGCTGGTGAACAACGCCGGAGTGATGTCGGTGCCGAAGCGGCAGTTGACGGAGGATGGGTTCGAGCTGCAGTTCGGGACGAACTTCCTGGGGCCGTTTGCTTTGACGGGGCTGCTGATGCCGGCGCTGCGGCGTTCAGCTTCGCCGAGAGTGACTACGGTGTCGAGCGGAGCGGCCAATATGGGGACGAAGAAGATCAACTTCGACGATCTGCAGTGGGAGAGGTCGCACGGCCCATGGAAGCGCACTACTGCCAGTCGAAGCTGGCGGACCTGCTGTTTACGCTGGAGTTGGGCAGGCGGTGTGCAGCGGCGGGAATCGGGCTGTTGAGTAACGCGGCTCATCCGGGATATGCGCGCACGAATCTCCAGACGAGCGGGCCGGGCGGACCACTGAATCCGATCGAGAAGATTATTCCGATCGAGAAGATTATGGCTTCGTTCATGTCGCAGGATGCGGCTCAGTGGAGCGCCGCCGACGCTGCGTGCGGCGACGGCGATGGATGCGGCTCAGGGAAGCTATTATGCGCCGGATAGGATGTTTGAATCCGAAGGGAGATCCGGTCCTTGTGCCGGTTCCGAGGCCTGGCGCGGGATGAGGCGGTTGCGCGGCGGCTGTGGGAGGTTTCGCTGGGGCTGACGGGATGCGAGCTTCGCGGGCTTTAGAAAACCCAGCATCATTTCGCGGCGAATGGCCTTGATGACTGACCGGCTTCAAGCCATCGCGACCAACAGGATAGCGATAGCGGTCGCCAGCACCAGCAAGGGCACCGCCCACGACAAGAACAAGAAGACCTGTTCCTGCACGTAACGTCCAAACCAGCGCATCGGCAAGTTGAACCGGAACAGCGTCAGATTGATGAGCAGGCTCAGCGCCAACGCCAGGTAGTTCAGCGCGAGTAACCGCCGCACGGTGTTGTCACTGGAGCTCAGCGCGCCGTACTCCGCATTCAGCGGTGAAGTTCAGGGCGACGACTGCAAACAGACCGCCGACGATCACATTGGCCTGCTCAAAGGCCTCGATCTGAAACTCGCCCTCCTCGATCCGGTTCATCCAGATCGCCAACCAGCGGGATCGAGAGCGAAGCCAGCAGCGGGACAAAGATCGGAGCCGACGCGCCTGCCGGCCCGCCGCTGCACAGCCAGGGAAACGGTCACGCGAGCCAGGCACTCGCCATACCAGCCGTTCACGAGATCCCGCTTGAGGCTGACGACCCCCGGCACCCAGTCCCGGAGCTCATTGGAATCCGGAGGCTCGGCTGAAGTCCAGGTCGTCCTGCTCGAATTCCAGCGACAGCCGCTGCACGCTCTCGCGCCTCGAGACCACTTCGACCTGCAAGCCTTGCCGGTCAAAAGGAAACCGCTCCACGTCGAAAGGGGTCTCGAACGTGGCCGTCGTGCGCAGCATCATCTCGACCCGTCCATCCGGAAAGATCCGGAGGCCGTGCGTTTGCTGCGAGGGCTGCGCCGGAGAGATTCTGACAAAGAGACGGCCGGCGTCCAGATCTCGGCCATCTTCGCCGCGGCCGCCTCGTCCCGAACTCCAAGAAGCCCTCAGGCGCAGACTCCGGGGGTATTGCAGCCGCAAGTCCTGCCAGCGCAGACGCAGATCCACCGTTGCCGTGTAGGTGGCTTCCGTTTCGTCGATTGAGTCCACCTCCACGTAGCGCAGGCCCATCCGAACCACGACAGGGCAGGCCTTTGCCCATAGGCAGAGAGCTCAGAGAGTCCGGTGCGCCGCCGCTGCTGCCTCCGGCAGCTCGGCCCGGCCAGGGACTGGCAAGGGCCAAGGACAGCACGAGGCCGGCAAGAAGGCGGGCTCTCATGGCGAGACCTTCTTGTCTGGTGTCGGCGGTGGAGAGCGGCGGCTTGGTCCTGAGCTGCTCGTGAGCCTGTGCCAGCGCCTGCATCTCGTCGCAGAGGATCTCGGTTTCTGCGATGGGCTGGTCGCTGCCGGCCCTCTGCCAGCTTGACAAACTGCTGGCTTAACATTTCCAAAGGCCGCAGCAGCAGGCCCCGCACCACGATCAGGATCATACCCGCCAGGATCACGATGGCTGACAGCGCCAAAAGCCCCTGCCAGACCAACGAGCGGCCCGCTGCCGCCCTCGAGCTGCTGAAGTCCCGCGCCATGGCGACCTTGCCGATCGGATCGCCAGCATTGTTGTACAGCGTCAACAACACCACGCCGTACGGCACATCCAGCGCCGAGCGGATGTACTGGGCCTCCGGAGGCCCGCTGAGATCGCCCTCGCCAACCAGTTCTTTCATCAGAGCCCAGTTCGTCGAGTGGAACCTTGATGTACTTGCCCCTACGGTTCTCCTCGGTCAGGAAATCGGGGTTGAGGCCCTCGGCAAACATTAACTGCCGCAGCGCCTGCTCGTCGATCAACAGGGCCATCTCCAGGCGATAAGCCGCTTTCAACGCGTGGAGCAGCGGGCCGAAATTCATGCCGAGCTCGAAGCTGCCGATGTGCTGGCCGGCGGCGTCGGTCATGGGCGTCACCCCGAAGATGGCGCGGCCCCGTCCCGGCGATGGCCGTCTCTTTGCGCGAGAACCGATCGCGATTGACCGCGACGACCATGGGCCGGAACTGGATCCTGGTGGTCGCCATGCTGCTCGGGCGCGTGCAGCCGCAAGAACGAGACCGCCGGAGGGATGTGGAACTGGGCCTGATCGACGCCGTAGCGCTCCTTCTGGCGCTTGAACATCTCGGCGCACTGGGCCAGCAGCCCTTCCCGGTCCCGGGCGGCGAAAGCCTCGCGCACCGCGGGCAGGGTCGCTACCATCTCGGCGCCGTTCCAGGGCGCGGTTCTCGGCCGCCGTGAGGTTGAAGCTCCAGAGGGCACGTATCAGCTCGAACTGGTCCTGCTCGACTGCGGAGGTCAGCCCGCTGAACAGCCGGTTCGACAGCACGGCCATCCCGATGACGACCACCGCGACCGAGAAGATGAGCACGCGAGGCGCAGACCTCTGGAACTTCATCGAAGCCCTCCCTTTACGGTTTAGCGTTCTGGGGCCGGGCTCGGGTTATAGCGGGACACCCGGTGTTCCCCCGCAACGGCATGTCAGTCGGAGTTCCCGGGGATCTGCCTCAGCAGCTCGCGCCGCTCCTTGGGCTTCAGACCGTTCAGCGCGCGGATGAACCAGCTCAAAGTGCTCTCCCGGGCCTCTCCTGAGCGGATGGGGGCATGGGGTAATGCATGGGAAAATGCGAATATTTCAGCCCGAACCCGCTTGCGCAAGGAGATTGTTTGATGCAATCTGCACTCGACTCAGGAGGCCTGGCTGGCATGCGCAAGTCCCTTGCCGCCTGTCCGCTTCCTCCTCGGGGTGCGCTCATGTTTTAAAGGACACTCACCATGGTAGTCCCGTTTCGCTTGAGGCAACGTATCTCTTGCACTCCTGTGTCTCTTTCATTTGAGTCAATTCTCGTCGGGCCTAGACGATGGACTTTATCCGACCCATGACGCAGTAGACGCTCGAGGCTGCGGGGAAGAGGATGTGAAGACCCATGATTCGGAAACAGCGGCGGATAAGATCGGTTCGATCACTGGATCCGCATTGTTCCGGCGGGTCGTAATCACCTCATCGCGATCAACGCGATTATCGTCGGCCTTGATACGTACCCTTATATACATGCTGCCTATGGCCAGAGCCTTTGGCTGGTGGATCGAATCATCCTTTATCTGTTCGCGCTGGAGTTGGTCCATGCGGTTTTTTGCGTCCAATCCTCCCGCGGCGTTTTCCGCATGTGATGGACGAGGTGCTTCCCCAAATGCCGGCTGGCCTGGATCTACTTTGTCAGCTTCATCCTGATCGCAACCTTTGTTGCCATGAACTTCTTCGTCGGTGTCATCGTCAACAACCTTCAAGCAGTGGAGATCGAAGAGCGCGACGACATAGCTGAGATCCGTAAGGCGCTGGCGCGAGTGGAGGCGCAACTCCAATCAAGTCGAGACGCCGAAGCATCCGAGGAGCGCTCAAAAACAGACCAACGACACCCGAAACGCGTCCTCCTAGGTCGGTTCTGCGTCTTGAGCGAGACGCAACCGTCCGAGGCCCATCGCGATCCAAAAGTGGCGACACGTTGCTCGTCGCAGACAAGTTCCCTCGCAAGTCGACACAAATCGTCCGGTCTCGTCAATCGGCAGCTTAATCACCGTTTCTAGGGGCAACAAATACCTCGATTGGAAGAAGATGATTGATCACATAGGTGTCGTAGTTCTCGTCATGCTTATCGGGCTGCACACCGCCTTTGGCATCTTTGGCACGGGCCAGCAAGGTGTATTGTCCCGGCTGCTTCGGTGTAAGCCAATCAAATTTCCAGCGTCGCCACGCATGCCGTTGAACAGGGATCTAAGAATTGTGCCTCGGCCCAGGTTTGGCCACCGTCAGTGCTCACCGCGATCTCCGTTACCTCGGTCTCGCCCGCCCATGCAGCGCCGGAAACCGTATATACCTGGTTCGGTTCAAGCGTTTCATAAACAGTTGGTCGAGCGATCTCGGACTTCAGCTTCATTTCGCCCAACGCGCGCCGCACGGGCTTTCCATCCAGATAATCCCAATAACCATAGTCTGGACGTCTGCCAGTAACCTTGAAACGGTTCTCGCACAGCGTGGATACGCGTCAGCCACTTGACGGAAGCCATTCCATAATGACCGGGGACAATCGCGCGCACCGGATATCCGTGATCCTGCGGAAGATCACGGCCATTCATCTGGTAAGCGATCAGTACTTCCCGCTGGATTGCCTTGTCTCGGGGCAAACTACGGGCATAGGAGATCGGACCGGGAGGTATAGGCTCTACTGTTCGGCGTTCCCCGATCAGCGCCTTCGAGCACGATCTCACAAGCATCTTCTTCCATGCCAGCGCGCTCCAGCAAAGCTCCCAGAGGCACCCCGGTCCATTCTGCATTGCCGACTGCGCCGAGCTCCCACTGTGCTCCTTCAACCTGTGGGATAAGAAAGACGCGACCATTGCCTGCGCACTCCAAAGTGGCGACCCGCGTCTCGGAGGGCATGTCTCGCAATTCCTTGTAGCTCAGAGAAAACGGATTCCTGACCGCACCATCGATGCGCAGTTGGTAAGAGGCGAGATCTAACTGCGGGGCCGGGAAATGACTGCGTATGTAGAACAGCTCCGTCGGAGTGAGAAACGAGTCAACCTGATCGAAAGGAGTCTCCAGATTGATCGGCTCCTTCTGTCGAATGATCAGGCCCATCGAAGAAGATTGACGAGCTTTCTTGATCTCGCCTCCGGTGTGGTGCTTTTGGGTATCTTCCATGTCTTTTTCCTACTGTATCAATTTTCTTACGGTTCTCAAAGTGTTCACTCATGCGCCGCAATAGCTCGCCGCCGGGCCCCGAATTGAGCTAATAATTTGCTGTGCTGAGTCTCCCGATTACGTACGGCATGCGAGGCCTTACTTTCCGCAGCCTCCTAATTTGGTGCAGCATAACAACAAGCGGAGCTCGTCCTTTGTTATCCGCAAGCAGGAGCATGACGGAGCCCGCTGGCAATCGTGCGTCTCGAATGCCGAGGGCGCTCTGGAGCAGAACTGCCGACATCAGCCAGAACCCCTTCCGCATAGACATTGTCCTGCCAGGCGGGCTAACCCATCCATGTGAGTGGTAATTATCCAGCAAGCATACTCTCGGTTGAGAATCGTCCTTAGCAAGTCGGAGGACTTTGTCCCATTGGGCCGCGATTCGCTTAATATTGATCGCGCCATTTCGCGGATTCATATTATCGGACAAGATGATTAGGAATTTTAGCGACCATTCGGCAAACGAGCGTACGTTCTCTCGCCTGGGTGCGCACGGCGACGCCGTTATGGCCTTCGGATTCCTCGTGGAAAAAGTTCGATCCTATTCCTGGAGCTTGCCACTCCGTCCTCAGCAGGTCGCACTTTGTCGTTGCCAGGCCCGAAATTCGGCAACATAGCGGGACTGGCGCTTATCGTTCTCGGCACTGCGATGGTCGGCATTGCAGCTGCTCGCTTCGTGATGACCGCGAAGAATATCGACCGCGAAGACCTGCGCCCGGGAACAGGATCGCGAATCGACATCGCACTTGCGGGACTGCTGGTCCTCCTGGGCTGCGCTCTGTTCCTTTATGTGTCGCACGCCCTTATAACGAAGCTCTGACGGACTTTCCAAAGCGATTCGCGGTATTCCTCAGAGATGAAATAGCATTGCGACATTCTTCGATCCGCGCACGAAACTCATGTGGGGCACGGGATGAATAAGGGACTGCGGGTCTTTGATCGCTCCCTTTTCACCAGATAGACCCAGAGCTGACGGGAAAGATCGAACTCGGTATTGACCTCCAGAGCCCTTGAAATGTCGATACTGCCGTCACTTTTCTGTGAGTGTAGTTCAACTCGCAGAGCGCCGCATGGCCGGTGCCGCGTTGTTCCACGCATTCGAGCTTTCCTGCGCCTCGCTGCCCAGGACCTCATAGATCTCTATTTTCAGGCTGGGATCAAGTTCTTTCAGGAACACGGCCAGCGTCGCGCTCATGATGCCCGTCCCGACAAGAACGACATCAGAATGGCTCATGGATGCGATGGGGGTGGTCATGGTATTTATGGGTTGGTTATTTAGCTGCTGCGACGTAGGGTTTGGTCATCTTTGCCGGATCGACCACTCGGTCAAACTCCTTCCGTGACGAAACCGAGATCAAGGGCCGCCGCTTTCAGGGTGAGGTCATAGCCCGTAGGGTTCGTCAGCCAGCCGCTTGCTCGCGTGGTTGGCAATAGCAGCCGCCTCTTTGAGGATGGCATAAGCCGTAATCATCTCACGCGGGATGAGATCCTGGCCGATGCTGAAATGCTCGAGCGAGCGCTGCGTTTGCGCTCCCCGGAGCTTGTCCGCCGGGGCATTTACTTCCCAAGGCTGTCAGTTTCGACGCGATATTCGGACATAGTATTGGTTTCGCCGATGCAGATCGAAAGAGGAACGCTGTGGATGCGGCATGACCATAAAGCCGCGATTCGTTAAAGCAATCTCAGCGGACGGCCACACCCTCCATGAGGCGAAACTAACCAGTGGCGCCTCTGAGGGCCGCGAAGTCCCAATTGTTCTCTGCTGCGATTGCGCGAAACTCTTCGAGGACAGTACGCAACGCAGGGGTGATTCCGTCTCTGGCGAGGATGGTTTCGATTCCGTCTTTGATTCCTAAAAATGCCCCAAGAACGGCGCCACCATTTTCAAGGTTCCATGTGAATAGAACTTTAGATTCATGCCTCCCTACAATCAGGTTTTTGAAATCGATCATCATATGGCCCTTGATGGGAGCAGCGCACCACACATGAAGGTCGAAAACAAACCCAATACGACAGCCTGCGATACGCGCCGCCAATGCTCGGTCTCCCTTGGGCACCGTGACCGCCTTGAATTTGCCGCCAAGCGTCGAAAGCGGGGCACCCGGATCGGTCGAGGTCATGGGTCCAATACTGTTGCTTCAATTCTCCCTAAGCCCCGCTTCTTCATCGCGAAAACGCAGCAGCAACGCTTCAAGCTCATTAAGTGCCTCCTTGCTCATCGGGCCCGACCGCCTCGAGGATGACACGGGCGCCGCAATCCAAATTGGCAGTAAGCACTTCCAGTAGGCTGGCGGCCGAGAAATTCTCCTCGCCTTTCCAAATCGTGATTGTGCTCTTGAACCTGATCACGCACCGGACAAACAGCGCCGCCGGTCGCGCGTGCAACCCGAGCTTGTTGACAATTTCGACTTCTTTGAGCATGCAGAGAACAAACGAGCGTTAGCAATTGAAACGACGTCAGCCATGCGCGGCCAAATAGTCAGACCAATTGCCCATAATCCAAGGGTTGTCTAGCGACTGGATTAGCCGAGAGTGAGGCCGCGGTCAAATCCTGCAATCTCGCGCGGACATCGATGGATTTACTTCTCACCCGACATCTCTTGCGGCCATGCCGCCATATTGGGAAACCTTTCGCGAGAACCCGGAGAATCGGCTGGATTTCTACGAAAAATGGAATCATTTCTCGAAAGCATCTGCTTTTAACGACGATGCCACGTATTATCGTGGCGCAGGCGGACGCGGGAGTCACGAACGGAGTCGGCTCTTTCTTCGCGACTCAGAGGGCCGAAACTCGATCAATATCGCCCTTGCGCAACAACAAGCGAGTGATATTGATATCCCGTTATCACTATGAAACACTTCATCGCCATACTCGTCCTTTCAATGACCTCGCTCGTGGGCGCACGGGCGGACCTCACGGTCGCCTCGCTCTCCACCATCACTACCGACATCGCGAAGAATGTCGGTGGCGACAAGGTCCGAGTCATCCCCATCATCAAGCCGGGTGTCGACCCGCATGAGTTTCAGCCGACCCCGGAGGACGTGAAACAAATTTCCAAGGCCGATCTCGTTCTGTTTACCGGCAAGCACCTCGAGGGGTACCTCACGAAGCTCGAGCAATCCGCGGGCGGCGCGGGGAAGTTTGTGGACACGGGCGCTGACCTTTGCGTCTCTCAAACTCGAGGAGGATGGCCAGACGGTCGAAGACCCGCATTGGTGGCACAGCATCGACAATGTGATGAAAGCGACGGCTGTCGTGGAAAAGCGCTTCGTCGAAGCTGATCCAGCCAACAAAGGAAGCCTACGAAAAATGCCGCCGCCTATCTCGCCAAGCTCAAGGAGCTGAAAGGCTGGGCGAAGCGGGAAGTTTCCAAGCTCCCGCGCGAGAAGCGCAAGCTGGTCACCTCGCACGATGCCTTCCAGTATTTCGCTCGCGATTTCGGCTTCAAGATCTATGCGATCGAGGGCGTGAGCACCCAAGACGAACCTTCTTCAAAGAAGATCGCTGAGCTCATCAACACGATCAAAAGCGAGAGCGTGAAGGCTGTCTTCATCGAGAGCATCGAAAATCCGAAAGTGGTCGCGGAAATCACGAAAGAAACCGGAGCGAAGATGGGCGGGGAACTCTACGCAGACGGATTGGGAGACAAGGAAGCGTCCACCTATCCCGACATGGTGCGCCACAACATTACGACCATCGTTGAGAGCCTGAAATAGGCGTTGCATGGAAGGGCGTCCGTGGCTGCGAATTCTGTTCATTCTCGTAGGCTTCGCTCTTGCGGATGGCCGGTCTGGAGCATAACGCCGTGGGAAAGATCGCGGCACCGGTGAAGGAATCGCCTGCGGGGCCCGCGCAGCCGCTGCATGTGGAAGTTTCGCGGAGCCACCTGCGTTGTTTGATCTGGAATACCTCTGAAAAGCAGAAGCTTACGAGAAGTCTTGTCCTGCCCTGACACGACTGGACAGGAAAAGCGAGAAATGGTGCGCGATACAGGGCGGGCAATATGAGCGTGAGTTCGTAGGGATCCGCAGGGTAGCGGCATTTAGCCCGGCTCGGATTGGATCTTTTCGTTCCATTTACGAGGATCGGCAGATGTTCCATATTGATTCTGGCCAACCATCCATGTCTAACATTCGTAGAGCATCCAAGCTTACTCAGTCGGTTTCGACCTCCGCCAGGCGCACAGATGATCCGTCTCTCTTGTTCAATGGTGACGACTACTGCATTTTGCCCGTCCAGCAACGGAACCGTTCGCTAAGCTGCAAAAATGCCTACCAACTAATGAAGGATACGAACCATGATATCCCGCCAATTTGAGAATCTAACGATTGCGACAAATTCACTTCGCGGAACATTCCATAGAACCACAACGAAAGAAAAATAGCATTATGAACACCACGTTTTACCGCGAATTGGGAAGATCGGGCATTCAGGTCAGCGCGCTCGGCATGGGCTGTTGGGCCATTGGCGGGCCGTTTTGGGCGGGCGAAACCCCTGTTGGCTGGGGCAAAGTCGACGATGAGGAGTCAATCCGCGCCGTCCACCGGGCGCTGGAGTTGGGTGTCAATTTTTTGATACCGCCGATGTGTATGGGGCCGGCCATAGTGAGCGCGGTGTTGGCCCGTGCATTGGCAGGCCGCCGTCAGGAAGGTTGTCATCGCCACCAAATTTAGCAACCGGTTCGATGAAAATACCAAACAAATCACGGGGAGCAGTGCGGCCCCGGACTATATCCGCCAGGCGTGTGAAGCGTCGCTACGGCGTTTGGACACGGAGTATATCGACCTCTACCAATTCCACTGGAGTGATTATCCGGCTGAGCAAGCGAGAGAAGTGGCACGATACGCTGGAAACCCTGGTGGCGAGCAGGCAAAATTCGTGCCTATGGGTGGAGCACGGATTCTCCCGAACGCGCCGCGCGTTTTTGCCGAAAGGCCAAACTGCAGTGGCGATCCAGCACCAGATCAATGTGCTGGACGACAATCCGGCACTCGTTGCCATCTGTGAGGAGTTCAACCTTGCCAGCATCAATCGCGGGCCGCTGGCAATGGGCCTGCTGACGGGCAAATTCAGCGCCGGGGCAACCTTGCCCATAGATGATGTTCGCGGTAGACACAGCCCTGAGTGGATGGGCTATTTCAAAATGGCCAAGCCAACCCGCTCTGGTTGAAAAAGCTCGAAGCGGTGCGCGAAATCCTCACCAGCGAAGGCCGCACGCTGGCCCAGGGAGCGTTGGCCTGGCTCTGGGGCAAGAAGCCAGCAGACGCTACCGATTCCACGGTTTCAAAAGCATCGCGCAGGTCGAAGAAAACTGCGCCGCTTTGCACCACGGGCCGCTGGCCGCTGGAACAGATGCGCGAGATTGATGGCCTGTTGGGGCGTTAATCGAGAAATTCTGCCGTCTGCGCGAAAAGCATGGCAAGCACGTTGAGTAGGCTCGAAACAGTCCGCTGCCAAGGCTACCGCTTTAGCCTGACTTTCGCATTTTTTGCCGTTCGGAAGATTTTCTCTCTGTAGACTCCCGGTTAAGGGGCCTTAGGTTGTCCACACATTTTGGATGGTGGTCTTGTAGATTCTGGGCGGGGGCTGCTGGGGCAAGTGCCAGTCGAGTTGATGGATGAGGGCGGCCTGAGTGGCTTCGGGCTGAGTGATGCGTTCCAGGCAGATGCAGCCCCAGCGCGAAGCTTGAACCAGACTTCCACCATTTGAATGCGGGCAAATTGATCGAGCAACTGCCAGGGGGTCAAAGAGGGGCGCTGGCTTTGAGTTTGTGCTTAAGACACACCCACAAGCAGTATCCCAGGAAGGCGACCATGACATGGGCTTCGACTCGCTTGGGGGTGAAGTGCCAGATCGGACGGATGGCCAGATCGCTTTTGAGTACACGGATGACGGCTTCAACCTCGGTAAGTTGAATGTATTGGCTCCAGAGTTTTTCCGGATCACTCTCCACCAAATTGGTGCGCAACAAATAGGCTCCGTCGCGGCTGGCAGCCAAGCGCAGTTCGTAGCGATTCCACCGCCAGCTTAAGCGTAAGTCCTCGAGGTTGATTTTCACGTATCGCCAGGCTTGCTGGTAACGCTCCTTGAGTCGGCCCAGATGGAGAAGAACTTTGTCCGGGTCTATAAGCCGGCCATGGCGAAGCAGCCGCCGCAGCCGGATCAGATCGCGCATTAGTCCGCGGACAACCCGCAAACGCATCGCGCTTTCTTTCTGCGCCCGCGCCTGGCTGCGGGCCAGTACGTAGGTCTCCTTATCCTGGGCAATGAGTTGGACCTCGACTTCACCTGAGACTCTTTGCCAGTCGCCTTCCAGCAATCGGCGCTCGTAAGCTTTGAGTTGCGCGCGGGGCGTGCCCACCAGGTAACTGGCTCCAGCTCGGCGCAAACTTTGGAGATTTTCTTCGCTTACAATGCCACGATCAAAGACCCACACCCGACGGGCACGGCCGTGTTTACGCTCCACGGCCTCAAGCACCTCCTCAAGGGTCGTCACTTCAGCCCGGTTGCCCGCAAAGACTTCGTAGGAGAGCGGAAAACCTTCCGGGGTGACAACCAGCGCGATAATGATCTGCTTGCAGTCCGGCCGGTGATCGCGCGAGTAGCCGCGCTGGGCTTTGTCGACTTCCTCGGCCTCCCCTTCAAAGTAAGTGCTCGTCAGATCGTAAAGCAGCACATCGAAAGTGGCCCCGAAGAGATCTTTCCATCTTAGTGCCAGATGCTCTTCCAAGGCTTCCTTGTGCTCGACCATGCGGTCCAGGGCACGATAGAGCCGATCCTTTTCTGCCACCCGCTCGTCGGTGTCCAGCAGTGCCGACATGGCTGTCTGCGGAAACCATTTTCGTGAATGGAGAACTCGCTGCGCGGCGCAATGAGTCTGTTGACCACGAGCAGTTCGACCACTTTCTCCCAAGCCACCCCACCGGCTTGCTCGCCCAGCGCCCGCCCCCAGAACTCTCCGAGTTCGAGTTCTTCCCATAACTTGCACCCTACCCAGCACGCTCCAAACTGCCGCGGCCTCCGCACCACCAGGCTGGAGAGCAGCACCTCGGCTACATCCTCGGGCGCCGCCGCGGCCTTCCGCTCTCCGTGCCGGTCGGTAAAGAGCCGCATCTGGTGACGCCGTCCGTCTTCTTCGACCACTTCGATCGTGCGCTGCCAGCGCTCAAGCTGCGTGGTGTTCAGTTCCCCCAAATGCAGCACACGGCGCTGCAAGACCCGCTTGCGACCTACCCGCAGGCTTTCACAGAGCGAATAGTAAATGTGCGCCTTGCCATCTTTGAATATTCGGTGCGTCTTTAAAAACACCTCGGCATCTTCTCAACCATCACTTCATGCTGTCTACGGGGTAGGTTGTCACACGCGCCAATCTTGCCCTTTTCGCCCTGAGCTTCAGAGAACAACCGCTCAAAAAATTTTCAAACCGCAAAAAATGCGAAGGTTCGGCTAGTCCACCGTAAGCTCAATGTCCTCGGCCGAATCTCTGAGTATTGGCGGACTCGTTTTTGAGGAAATGGACCGAGCCGATTTCACTGGTCCCTTCGGAGGTCCTCAGCCGCGTGCCGGATTCACTCATTTCAGGTCATCGGAAGAGACGAAGGAACCTGTGCATGACGTCAGGGGCTGATCCTCACGCCGACATCAGCCCTCTCCGAAGCTCCTCAGCTCGATGTTTTGCTCGTGCCTGGGGAAATGGAGTCAACGCGCTGATGGAAGACGACGAAGTTCTGTGTTTCCTGCGGAATCAGGCAGCAGGTTCGAAAATTGTCCTCTCAGTTTGCACCGGTGCGCTTCTCTCGCGGTGCGGCGGGCCTGCTCAAGGGGAGGCGGGCGACCACCCATTGGGCGTCCCATGGCCCGCTCTCCTTTTCGGGGCGTTGCCTGTCGATGCGCGCGTCGTCGAGGATGGCTCCCTGGTCACTGCGGCGGGCGTGACCTCAGGCATCGATGCCGCTCTTCGGGTGGCCGCAATGTTGCGCGGCGACGCAGTGGCCCAGAGAACCAGCTTTACGTACGAGTACGCCGCCCGAACCTCCGTTCGACAGCGGTTCACCAGAGTCGGCCCCTGCAGCCATGGTAGAAGCTTCGCGAGCTTCAATGAGCGAACTTCTCAAAGGCTCGCGCCGAGATCGCGAAGCGTGCTGCCGCCAAAATATGACCGAGTCATAACGGTAAAGTCCTGAACCAGTGCCACCACAAATCTACCCACGTTTAAGCGAGAAACAAACCCAGGTGATCAGGGAGGAAGAGTCAGGTCATCTCAAATTCGGCAAAATATAACTATGTATTCCTACCTGGTTTCTGATAGCAGCGTGGAGTGAGGTTGCCGGTTGCTACACCTTTTGGAGCGTGGCTACGTGAGTCGAAAGTCCTCCGCTATGGCTGTTCCCCAGGCTTCCCCTCTTGTTGGCCTTGTTTGCTTTCGCCCTCACCCGCATTTGATTCAGACGGGGGTTTCTTACGAGATATCTTCAGAGATGAAGGAATGAAATTTCCGGCGAGACTTTTTAGCCTTCATCGCCATGAAAGACGACCACTTGCGTCGGCAGCCGGAGATCCCTGCGCGGAATTCGCGCCTGTAGATCCCATCGATAACGCGCCGTGGTGAGTAGTTCCAGCGCTGCGAGGCGCGCTGCACTCGCCGCGAGATTCGGGTCGCAGTCCTGATAATGGTGGTGGTGGCCCTGCCCCCGGCGCGCCGCTGTCGAAACCGCCAGGGCCATTCTTGGCATTGACAGCAACAAAGCAAAGCGCTGAAATTCCGAAAGTTGTTGTTTCAACGTCAAACTCGGTCGGGGGACTTACAATGAAAGACGAGATACGAAAGAAAATCGCCGGGCTGCTTGCGGCAGGCACCGGGAGCGTGATCGTGGCGTCGGCGCTTATTGGCGCGCCATACAGCAGAGGCTGCAAATGCTGGCGGCGCGCCTGGATCACTCCGCGATCGCGTCGAAAACGTGCGTAAGTTTGTTGCTCAAGCTGAAGCACCCTCGCCCGCGAAGTCGCCGCAAACATTTCAGTGGCGCGACTGGTATAACCAGCCTCGGTGGAGCAACTGGAGTGACTGGCATAACAGGCCCCGCCACCGCTGGGGCAAGTGGAGCAACTGGTACATCAGCCCCGTTGGCGGTGATAATTTGCCCGTCTTAAAACCGCGGACATTCAGGCGCTCTCAACTTTCAACGTGCTTCGAAATGGCGGCGATCCGGCCAGACAACCCTCGAACGCGGTGATGCAACTCGGTCCCTTGGATCTTCTGGTTATCCAGCCGACGCCATTCTGCAATCTCGACTGCGATTACTGCTATCTGCCCAATCGCCAGTCGAAGGCGCGGATCGGGCAGGAGACACTGCGACGCACGTTCCAGCGCGTGTTTGAGAGCGATCTCGTCAGCGGCCCATTCACTGTCGTCTGGCACGCGGGCGAGCCGCTGGCTTTACCGGTCTCGCTTTATCGCGAAGCGAGTAGAAATCATCGGAGAGTGCAACCGGCGCGGCGTTCCGGTTCAGCACTCGATTCAGACGAACGGAACGCTGATCAACGAGAAAGCTGGCGGTGCTCTTTCATCAGACAACATTCAGTGCGCATCGGCGTGAGCGTGGATGGCCGCGATTTCCTCCACGACATTCACATCGGAAAACGCGCGGTGGCGAAGGTACGATTCCCGGCGCGTGGTGCGTGCGGCATCGATCTGCTGCGGCACGCCAGCATTCACTTTTTTATGTCATTTCGGTGCTTTGACCCGCGACGCGCTCCAGTTTTCCCGACGAGCTCTTCGATTTTTTACCAGGCGCACGACACATCATCGGACCTGGCATTCAACATTGGCGTGAAATCGAAGGGCCGCACCTACACTCGTCGCTGCAACAATCAGACGCATGCCTGCTCGCACCCGCTTTCTCGGGCGCTTTTACGACCTGAATGCACGCTGCGACCGGGCGATCCGCCTGCGAGAGTTTGACTCTTCCATCAGCGCCATGATGTGGCAGGGCGAGCGGGACCAACTCGCCTCGCATCAGACCACCGCCATGGGAATCATCTCCCGTGGACGTCGAAGGCAACTTCAGCACGTTCTCGCCGGAGTTGTTGGGACTCTCGAGCCCCTGAAATATGGCGACTTCACATTGGGCAATGTTGCCGCCGATTCGTTCGAAGCAGCCAGGTCGGACGGAAAAGTTTCGCGCCATCGCCGCCCGGACATCGCGCGGGGCGTTGAGTTGTGCCGCCAGAGCTGCGCGTATTTTGATTACTGCGGCGGCGGGGCGCCGGTGAACAAGCATGTTTTGAAAACGGCCGATTCGATTCGACCGGAGACCTCTTCTGCCGTTTTTCCAAGCAGGCCGTTTTCGATGTGGTGCTCAAAAAATTGGAACACGGGTCGCACGCATCACACGAAGTCGTCAATACTCCATCGGCAATGCATGGCTCTCCGGAAACAGGCGGAACTCCGGCCATTGTTGTCGTGCAGCAGCATTTCCGGCCAACGCTGTTGAAACCTCGAGACTGTGCGAATCCCTTGACAGCCACGCATCGGGAAATGGAGGAGAGTGGCGAACAGCTTCGCCAAGACGAGTTCACGACACCGTCATCGGCAAACGTTCGACGCGTGTTGGGAATCGACGCTCGCGGACCGCACGAGTCAGCGTGTTGGAAATCGCCAAGCATCTGCGCGCCGCTTGGCGGGCAGTCGCCGATCGAGCCTTTGATCACCTCAGGCCGCGGGCGCGACGGGTGAGTTGCCTGCGGTGCGTGGATTGTCCGATTCGGTGCTCGACTTCCTGCGCTTCAAACAAGTTCCACTCGGCACACGCTGCTCGACCGAGATCATCCTAAATCCGCCGCGCCGGAGCCGCGCTGCGCTGGCATACTCCGAGGCGGCAAGCGGTGCACAAACGGGCGCACCAGCCATGCCGATTTTCCATGCCTTTTGTAATCTCGGCACGGAGCCAATGTGCGTCTCGCTGGCGAGCGGCGGCTGCGTCACCTTTCCGCCTCGCACTGCCAGAAGGTGGCGGATTTGCTTTGTGGCGGGAGCCGGTTTTGTTCAGAAGCCGACACGCTCCACAATCTCGACCCGCAGCTGCTTCTGCGGATTATCCCAGAGAGCCTGACGCGCTTCCGTCAGCCGCAGATTCGGCGCGGCCTGGGGGAAACCATGCTAAAATTCTTCCAGGAAAGATTGAGGACCCCAAATGCCCTCCGAAGTCCCCTTCATCTCGCCGTCGTTTGACCTTCATGGAGGAGTCATGCACCACGATATGAATCAGCAGAAGGGCACACAGGAGTGCCGCCTTCGATCATCTCGACCCCCTTCATCTTCATCCGCCCGCTCCCGCGCCCACCGGCGAGCGGGTGCCAGTCTGGCGCAAAGCAGCGTATGGGGCCGGCGGTCTTGCGGACTTCCTGTTTCCAAATATGAGTCAACGCCACTTGCGGTGCCGTGAGGGATCTACAGCATAGCGTTGAAGATGGATCTCCCTCTTGTTGGGCATCGCGCTGGCGGTGCCGAGGGTCGTGGGAGCAATCTTGGATCCGCTCGCTGGGGCAGTCTCGATAACGCGCGGACTCGATGGGGAAGACGCCGGCCTTTTATCATGTGCGGTGCAGTGATCGGCGCATTGTGGCTTCCGCCTTTATTTGGATGCCTCCGACTGCCGCCCAGATCGGACGTTACGCATCTATCTCGCGTTAACCGATGCTTTCGATTTACGCAGCGGCCTTTTCGGTCTCTTTTTCTGTTCCATACGCAGCGCGCGGGATCCAACTCACCGCCAGGTACGACGAACGGACGCGCGTGATGGCTCTGGCGCGGCTACCTGCGAGCAGCAGCAGGGAACGTTTGGAGCTTGCGTGGTTTTATTGGTTTTGCTCTGTTACCGGTCTTTGGCAGCGCCCGAAGCCGTACGGCGCGCCCGGCTTGGCGTCATAGTTGGTCTTGTCATGGTTGCGGGAGCGGTGGCGACGGCCAGTGGCTTGCAGGGAAAGCCTTACTGGGGAACGATCGCTTGGCGCAACCTAAGATCGACCTGGAGCGCCGCGCGTTGAACTTTACATTACGCAATGGCCATTTCACTCCTCTTGCGGTCAGTTACCCCACATGCAGCTTTGCCCCTTCGCCAGCAGCGGCGGCGCTGCACTTTGCTTGCAGAGTCATCCTCGTGCTGGGGTTGGGATGTGAAGGTGTGATTGGCAGTTACGTTCATATCTATTATACCCGTCAGGGCAGTGGGAAACGTTCGCGTCCTACATTACAGGCATTGGTGGGACGCTGACGATTTTCTCGGCCCTTGCAGCCTTGCCTTTTGGCTTATGGCTTTCCACTCACACCGGCAAGCGGCACGGCGCGCTTGTCGGCTTGCTGACTGCGTTAATAGGCGTATGTTTAATGCCCTTTCTTGCTCGTGCCAGCTGCTGGCCCTACTTGATCATAATCGAATGGGCGTGTCCCGGCCTTTGGCGCGCACCATGCGCCAAGCCCTGATGTTCAGCTCGATGATGGCCGATATCTCGGCGACGAGGATGAGCTGGTTACCGGTCTGCGCCGCGAGGGCGCCACGAAATCGCCGTTGGCGGATTTTTCGGAAAGGTACTGGCTCAGAAGTAGGGACGTTGCTGCTCGCGGGCACACTTCCAGCGATGCCGGGATACTTCGACACAAGCGTGCCACCGGCACTAAGTGAACTAAAAGTGATGCGAGCGATGCTGATCGGCATCCAATTCGTAGCGATCCTCATCGCGATAAATCATCATCTGGTTTTACCCCACCGACACGCTCGAGGTCTGAAGTGACACGGACGTTTGTTGGACGAGCGCAGACGACAAGAGGCGGATGATCTAACGGCCCGAGCTTTTATCGTAATCAGACAGCATAACATTCGTGCTCGACGTCGAGGTTGCAATCGCAGAGTAAGAGGCCGTGCAAGCTCTCGTGGTGGTTTCTTACGCTGGGGCTTGATGCTTGTCGGCCTCGATCGGGACTGATCGTGCCGTTGGTGCCTGGAACCGTCCTCGATCCTGTGTGGCGCCGTCCTCAATCATTTTGCGCTGCAAGTCCGATTGGATGGCCCACCTTGGTTGTTCTCACTCTTGATGATCGCTGCGCAGGTCCTGGATATTGTGAGTGGTTCCCTCGGCGCGAAGTGGTTTCGGCGCGACGCGCTGGGGTGCGATCGGCGGAATTCTTGGAGCCATCATCGGATTGTTCTTTGGTTTAATCGGAATCTTTGTCGGGCCGCTCATTGGCGCTCTCGCTGGAGAATTGCTCGGCGGCAAGGGGCTCCTCCCCGCAGGACGTTCCTCGTGGGGCGCGGTGCTTAGGAACAACCGCTGGGATCTATTGGGAAGTTCAGCATTGGCGTCTTGATGATCGTTTGGTTCCTCGTCGCTGCGTTTTTGTAGAGACAGGAGATAGATACCCCTCAGTATCAGTCACCCCTGATCCCGAATTAAGGGTGAATACCCGTGGCGCTCATACGTTTATATTAGGCTATTTATTAATGTTACGCGTTACAATTTCGAGGCGAAGAGTGAATTGGAAACTCTCGGTGATCATTCTATTGAGCTTGCTTTCTCCCGGGTTCTCTCCGAGCCCAAGCTCCACCGCCGCCGCCAGCCTGCGGAGACCGCAGCAGAGCGCTCCGCAGATGCTTCCACCGGAGGCACTCAATCAGTTGCTTGCTCCCATCGCTCTCTATCCGGATGCTCTCGTTGCCTTGATCCTGCCCTGCCTCGACGGTGCCGTCCGATCTGGTGCTTGCCGCACGCTATATTTCCGCAAACGGCGATCCGGCGCAGGTCGCGAACCAACCGTGGGACGACAGTGTCAAGTCGCTCGTCCGTTATCGGACGATCGTAAAATGGATGGATCAGAAATCTTGAGGTGGACGACACAAGTCGGGGAGGCCTTTCTTGACCAACCGGCTGACGTGATGAATTACCATTCAGCAACTCCGAGCCCAGGCAATAGCCGCGGGCAACCTTATCATGCTCCGCAGCAGAGGATCGTGAAGGAGGAAGACTGCATTCGCATCGTGCCAGTGGAGCCGAGGTGATCTATGTGCCGCGATACGATCCGGAAGTTGTGTATGCGCAGCCTTATGCGTCGCATATCGGACCAGCGGTGACTTTTGAATGGTTTGCCGTTGGATCATGGCTGAATTACGATTGCGACTGAGCCACGGCTTTGGGGTATCCGTAGGCGATCCGGGATGGAGGCGGAATCGCGGCGATGGGCGCGATACGATTAATGTCGTAAATAAACGGGGACAGTGCGCGTCTGGCAGCCTGGCCTGCCGGTAGCGCCGCCAGCACTTGCAACGCCAGCGCAACGCGCCGGCCTTCAATGATGCCGCGTCGAAGGGGCGACGCCAATTGGCGCCGCTCGAATCCCGATGTGTCAAACCTCGCCCGCAATCTGCCAGGCGAGATACGCAGGCAGTCTCCGTGCGGCCAATGTCGATCCTAAAAGCGGTCAAAAACGGAGCGGTCGAGTTGGGGGGACGGCACTCGCAAATGGAAGGGGAAGGAAGAAGACAGCGGCTATCAATCAAAAAAAAAGAAAAGCGCAGCGGTTAAACGACAGTCTCTCGGTGGGGAAAATATTCGGCAAGGGGATAATTACCAGACTCGCGAAATGGCGCGCGAACTCTTCTTCCGTAAAGCAAGCCGTTCCTCGAATGAGGACGAATCTCGACGAAAAATTTAAGCAAGCGCGATCTGAATCGCGCTTTCATTCTGGAGTAATTCCAACGTGAACAAGCAATCGCGGGCTGCTCGGATTGAAAGGGCCAGGGGAGGCTCCCGGGACGCTGCGGCGTCATGTGTTCCGAAGCGGAACAGAGCGCAACATGAAGGCGCCAGTGCCAAAAGGAGGCCATAGAGTCCGGCAAGAAAGGCGGCGGCTTGAGTCCGAAAGGGAAGAAAGACAAGGACTAGCAGCTTGTCGGACGAAGTGAGAGGACCGGCTTTCTGGACGAAGGGTTTGATACAGTGTGGTGGCCTCTGTCCGGCAAGCTGCTTAATTTGCTCCGCAGTGCGGAGCAGGCTAACGACAGGAAGGGTTGGCCGCCAGCAATAGCAGCGATCAGCGCGAGAGTGCGAACCAAAGGGCGCTCGCGGAGAAGCGGCTTCTTTTGGTGGGCGGCAGCGATTTGGAAAGGCAATTTTCCCAAACTGTGGCGCGACTTCAGTATAAGGGGTAACAATTACCTTCACACAAACGATGGCTAAATGCAGCTTGATGTGGGAGGGAAGGACCATTAATGTCACGAATCTGGACAAGGTGCTCTGTCCAGAGATCGGTTTTACCAAAGGCGACTTGATCAACTACTACATCCGCATTTCGCCGGTCTTGCTCCCCCCCATTTGAAAGACCGGCCGATCACGTTGAAGCGGTATCCGGATGGCGTCGATGGGTTCTTTTTTACGAGGAAGAAGTGTCCCTCGCATCGCCCGAAGTGAGATTGAAGACCACAAGAGTCGCGAAGTCAGGCCCGGAGAAATCGAATCATTGCCCTGATGAATGACCTTCCTGCCCCTTGGTGTGGGCAGCCAGCCACGCGGATTTGGAGTTGCCACGGTCTTGCACTGGGGCTGCGGCGGTTGGGCGCCCGACGACCCTAGCGTTTGATTTGGATCCCGGCCCGCCTGCGGATATTTTGCTGTGTTGCCGGGTCGGCCTGCGGCTGAGAGGCCATCTTTGATGCTCTCGGCATGGAGAGTTTCGCCAAGACATCCCGCGTTCTGAAGGGCTTTCCCAGGTTTACGTGCCTCTCCAGCACACCGGTAACATACAAAGAGAACCAAGGCGTTTTGCCTCATGCCATCTCGCGCAGCTCCTGGAACAGCAATTCTGAAACCGTGGTCTCGAAAATGCAGAAGAGCCTGCGGGGCGGCAAAGTCCTGGTGGATTGGAGCCAGAATGACGACCATGAGACCACGATCAGCACGATGTCTTCGCTGCGGGCAAAAGAGCCGCCCGAGTGTTTCCACGCCCGTCGCGTGGGATGAGGTTTCCGAAACCTTGAAACGAAAGGATTCCGCGGTGTTGGTTTTTTGAAATTACGACGACGTCCGCCGCGAGAGTGAGGAAGTTGGGGAGACCTATTCTCGCCGGTTCTTGAACTTAAACAAAACCTGCCCCGGTTTGGACGCGCTGAATCGTCACTGCGAGACTTGGCGGCGAAAAATGCAATTCCGCTGAAAGGCTATCTCAGGTGACGGAGCAAACTTCGGTAAGAGTTTGGCCAGCGCCCGGTGCCGGCCAGGCCCCCGCTAAGGACATCGCCGGGATAATGTGCGCCCAGATAAACGCGCGAGAATGCAACGAGAAGTGCAATGGCGAAAAAGAGCCGCCGGCCGCGTGGATAGCAAGTTTGGAGCAATGCAGCTCCGGCAAAAGCCGCCGCACTGTGGCCCGAAGGGAAGGAATAGCTGCCCGGTTTGCGCCCGACAACAATGGCGCGAACGATTGAGATGAACGGCCGGCGGCGGCACGAGAAATATTTCTTGATGGGAACCTCAACCGTATAGGTGGAAGATACAGGGCAGGCAGCACAGCAAGTGCGGTGCTGGTTGCCCGTCGGCGCTGGCAGAGCGCGTCGGCGAGAACGACGAGAATCATGCGTGTCCGCCGGTCATCATCCAACTCCAGAAGCGAGCGATCAAACCATCCAGCCAACTCGGATGAGGAAGGTGATTAATCCGGATGAAAGTGCCGCATCAATTGCATCGAACGGCCTGAGTCGGCGCATCAATTCTTCTCGCAGGAGGGTCGACCGCGCTTGACCTGAGGCGCCTCTTCCTTTGCTGACAAAGATGGTTCGCCGGACGCGTCCGCAACGGCTTCGTCCAGCGTTGCCCGGCTCTCGGAAGGCGAAGCGGCGATTTGAGCGGCGGCCTCAGTCAGCACCGCGGCAGCGCGCCTCTTTTGGAGACGCGGCGGCTGCGGCGTTGTCAGGGGCTGCAGCTTGTTCGATTGGATCTGAAGAGCCTTGACTGGGTGCGAAATCCTTTTCCTCAACGTCGCCCGCGGCATTTTCGATCTTGTCGAGAACGTCAGCCGCCTGAGGAGGACGGTCTTAACCTCCGCCGAATCCTGCTCCAGCGCCTTTTCAGCTTTCTTCACCGCGACGCCCGATTTCTCGCTCTCGAGTACTCGTCTCTTGCATCCTTATTGCTTTCTATTTGTTTCTTGAGATCGGATGACGGCGCTTCGTTGCGTTTGTTCTGAAGTGTGCACGCTTGTCGTCGCGGCTTGCCCGGAGTCGAAATCGAAAAATATCCTATTCGCTCGCTTTTAAGCTAACATATTGTCGATGTGTGGTTTGCAGTTATACTGGACTCTGTCGCAAAGTAGAGGCGTTCTCGGGGGCCGCCAAAGGGCGTGGTGGAATTTCAGGTTCACGGCACGGCTGGAGCCTCGCCCTCCCTACTTGCTCAAATACCGGCTCCAGCCGGGATCCGGAGTCGGGGACCGTGCAGAGCCATAGCCGGCAAATTTGGAAATACGCCTTCGAGGCCGCTGGGGTGCGTGCCGGAATTGCCGTGACAGCGGAGCCTTCAGTATCATCAAAGGACCGGAGACCTCGCGCGTGAAGTTTCTCACCTCGCAGCTCACTTACTTTCTGAAGCCGGCAACAAGTCGCCGCAACATTCGCCTCTTGCTGCGTTTCTTACTCGTTCTGGCAATCTTGGTGACCGTCTTCAGCATCCTTTTTCATGTGCTGATGGTGTTTGAAGGGAGAGAGCACCAAGTTGGCTGACGGGTGTCTATTGGGCCCTGACGGTGATGTCCACGTTGGGATTCGGGGACATTACGTTTACCAGCGACGCCGGGCGCGCGTTCACGATCGTCGTGCTCCTTTCCGGAATGGTGTTCCTGCTCATTCTGCTGCCGTTTACGTTTATCGAGTTTTTCATGCGCCGTGGATGAAGGCACAGGCCGAGGCGAGGGCACCGCGTCAATTGCCAGAATCGGCCAGCGGCGCATGTCATTCTCACGAACCTCGATCCGGTTTCCAACGCGCTCATGCAGAAGCTTACGCATTACGGTTATCCTTATGCGTTGCTGGTGAACGATCTTGACGAGGCCCTGCGCCTGCATGATTTGGGATTTCAAAGTCGTTCTGGCAGAAAGCGATCGTCCGGAGACCTACAGGCTGGTGCGGGCGGAACGGGCCGCACTGGTTGCCGCGACGGAAACGACCTGGCGAATACCAACGTCGCTTTCACTGTCCGTGAAATGAGCCAAAGCGTTCCGATAGTTACCACTGCAAATTCGGAGGATTCGGTAGACATCCTTCGACTGGCGGAAGTTCGTATGTGATTCAGCTTGGCGAAATGATGGGACAGGCGCTTGGCCGCCGGATCATTGGAGTCGATGCCCGGGCTCATGTCATCGCGGAGTTCGGCGAGCTGTTGATTGCGGAAGGGACGGCGGCGGGAACCCCGCTTGTGGGGAGGACGCTTGCCGAAAGCAATCTTCGCAAACACACCGGACTGAACGTCATTGGAATTTGGAATCGCGGGCAATATGAAATTGCCAGCGCCGCAACACGTATTGATGCGACCTCCGTGCTGGTTCTGGCGGGTTCGGCTCAGCAGCTTCGAAAGTATGACGAACTTTTCTGCATCTATCACGTGAGTTGCGGCTCGGTGATTATTATCGGGGGCGGACGTGTTGGCCGGGCGATCGCCAGCGCTCTCAAGGAACACGACGTGCCTTACCGCGTCGTGGAAGCCAATCCTGCCAGGATTCTCGACCGGGCGACGTACAGTGAAGGCACTGCCGCCGACCGAGATACGCTTGACCGCGCGGGAATTGATCATGCGCCGGCCGTCGTTATCACAACGCACGATGATGACATGAACATTTATCTCACGATCTTTTGCCGTCGCGCCTTAGGCCCGATATTCAGATCATAAGCCGGGCGACACGCGAGCGTAACGTCTCCACCCTGCACCGGGCGGGAGCCGATTTTGTCCTTTCCTACGCGTCAATGGGAGCAACGACGATCTTTAATTATTTGCGGCGCGCCGGCGTTGTCGTGATCGCCGAAGGACTGCACCTCGCCGAGACCCGGGTGCCAGACGCGCTGGCCGGGATGACGCTCGCGCAGGCGGCGATCCCGAGCCAAACGGGGTGTAACGTTGTCGCGCTTCGCTCAGAAACCGGAATGACAATCAATCCTGAGCCGTCCACCTTTCTCAAGAGTGGCGCCGAAATCATCTTGATCGGCACGCCCGAGTCGGAACAGCGCTTCATGAAACGCTATGGAGCGCATACGCTGCGGGCTGAACCAATTGCCCCATCGGGACCAACCGCATGAGAATTGGGCCGCAGAAAGGATTGAGCGGCTTGTTCAACCATCCGTCTGCACGAAACCCTGGAAATTGGCCTTCGCCGTGAGTCCGGCGAACTGCTAGCGTTCGCAGATGGCAAGTCGCACAATGTTGGAAATTTCCCGTGAGCTGGCATCGATTGCGCAAGCCGGGATTACATATTCGGCGGATCCCTTTGACAAAGAGCGATTCCATCGGCTGCGTGAGATTGCGAGCGAGGTTACTACGGCATGCGGGTCAAGCAGATTTCGAGTGGCCGGCGGAGATCGGCTACGCCACACCGAAAGTCGATGTTCGCGGCGCAGTGTTTCGGAACGGTGAGGTCCTGCTGATCAAAGAGGCGTCCTCTGGAAAATGGACGCTGCCCGGCGGATGGGCCGACGTAAACCTAACTCCCGCGGAGAATGTTGAGAAGGAGTGCCTCGAGGAAAGTGGATACGAAGTGAAAGCCCGCCTGATCACAGCCATTGTGGATCGCGTCGCGCCGGCTACCCGGCCAACCCACATGCGATCTACAAAATCTTCTTTCTTTGCGATCTCTGCGGCGGCGCGCCGCGCGTGAGCCACGAAACCATGGAGGTCGCCTTTTTTCCCCATCGACGCTCTGCCGGAGCTTGATCCTCACCGATCCAGCGCGCTTGAGATCGAGGAGGCGTGGCAGTTCTTTCTGACCCCATCGTTGCCGACCCGCTTCAACTGAACTTGAAATCGTCGCGATAGGTCGCACGGCAGCGTGGCGCACGACAGTCGGATTGTCGGGCCAAGGGGCTCGGCGGCATATTACGGCGCTTTTGGCAAGCCGTCCGCGGAAATGACGGCGCCGCTGGTGGCTACTATTTCGAGGTATCCGAAGTATCGGCCTCCGCGATCATAGCACCAGACCTGCCAAACGGGAGCGGAGTCCGGTCCGGTTTGTTGCAAGATGTAGCTCACGGTATCGAGGTTCCTGCCGTTGGCTGCTGCGAGCTCCCGGGCGATCTCGAAGGCGGTCGGGGAATCGATGGCGATCCTTTCTACGGCGATGGGGCTCGGACTTTTGAACAGATTCGCCGAGATTGAGAGATGGCTTCTCCTGCACAATCTCGCCGTCGGCAACCGCTATGCTGAAGAGCCCTGCCTCCAGGCTGCCCCTGTAGGCGAGAACATACCATTGCGGTGGGTTGGGGTTCCCATTGTCTGGCGGATAGCTTGACAACGTAGCCTTGATATTGGGGAGGCAAAACACTTAGCGCGCCAAGCGCGGAATTCGAGACTGGATTGTGCGTGGGCTAATTGCGGAATGCCCGCGTGCAGCGACATGATGGCAGCTGGCAAAAGAAGATGTCGGAAAGTCATTGGCTGATTATTGCGGCAACCGGAAAGCCTGTCTAGCAGACCGTCGGACCTTTGAATCAAGCGGCGCGTTGGATTGGAAAACTGAACGATTTCTCAAGTCAGGTATCACCCGCGAGTGCGGCGGCTTCTGATTCTCGTTGATCAGTTGCAGTTTTGCGATGGACGCTTAGTATCCTTCATGCAGTTCAAGTGGATCAGTAACGAGGACGCGGCTTCGGCGCAGCAGGCAGCCGCCGAGGTGGAGCGACACGCTGCTTGACGCCTATTCAGCGGCCTTGGTTCGCGCCGTGGATGCGGCGAGCCCGCAGTCGTGCACGTGCGTGCGGAGTTTCCCGGACAGAAAGGACCTATGGTCGCTTCAGGCAGCGCCTCCGGGTTTGTGCTTTCGCCCGACGGTTTCGTGTTGACCAACAGTCACGTTGTGCACGGCGCGACGCGCATCTTGGTGCAGACCGCGGACGGCCGCCCATTAAAGGCTGATCTCGTGGGCGATGATCCTGACAGCGACCTTGCGGTTCTGAGGATTGACGCGCCTGGACTTCGCAATGTCCGGTTTGCGGATTCCGGCCGGCTGCGGGTCGGCCAGATCGCAGTGGCCATTGGCAACCCGCTGGGCTATGAGAACACGGTTACGGCGGGCATCGTAAGCGCCTTGGGGCGGACATTTCCGTCAAGGACGGGGCGATTGATCGATAACGTCATCCAGACGGATGCGGCATAACCCGGGCAATTCCGGTGGTCCGCTCGTAAACAGCCGAGGCGAAGTTATTGGTGTCAATACGGCAATTATTGCCGCGGCACAGGGGATCTGCTTTGCAATTGGGAGCAAAACGGCAGAGTTTGTAGCGAGCTGGCTGATCAAGGACGGGCGCATCCGGCGCGGCCACCTTGGCATTGCCGGACAGGATTCCGCGATTTACGAACCCCTCGCGCGCCGGCACAAGCTGACGCAGCGAACCGGCGTGCGCGTTCACGAAGTTGTAGGGGGTTCTCCCGCCGAAGAGGCCGGGGTGCGCTCCGGAGACATGATCATCTGGTTCAACCATGACACGGTGGCGAGCGTGCACGATCTTCACCGGTTGCTGGTCGGAGAGGGGATCGAGCGCAGGGCCCGGCTGACCGTGCTGCGAGACGGGCGTCTGGAACACCTCTGGGTGACGCCGAGGGAGCGGAGTTAGAAGCCGGGCGGACTCGACGATCAAGCAGAATCGTCTGCTTTTTCGGACAACCGGCCTTGCCTTCTTCCAATCGATTAGATAGCCTTATTCCTATGAGACTCTCACCGCGCCTCGGTATCGCGCTCTGTCTCGCGAGCCTTCTCTCCGGATGCGTGACGAGCCAGGAGCTATTGACGAAGGTCAACAATCTTGCCGCTGGTATTTTCAACAATCTTTCGCTTGGCGCCTATAGGGCAACGCCGCAGCAGATCCGTCTTGCTGATCAGCGCGCTACAGCCACGTACAGCCGGTTCGCCCCTCAAGAGAAAAAGGCCTTCAAGGAATCCGGCACCCGGTATCTGGCGGTTCGGACCGCCGACCCTACGCCCACGCAGCGGGCGGAGATTCGCAAGGAAATGCAAAAACCAGGTTCCATATACGCTGGCCCGAAGAAAGCTCCCAGCAAGATTTATTGCGTAATGATTTGGGACACCCAATCAGGGAGGTCGTCGGCACCGATTGTTACGCCGTCGCCACCCTCCCGACCCCAGGAACCGTTGCCCGCTTCGATACATACACAGCCCAATACGTGGGCAGCTTTTAAACGACGTTCAGCGGAAAAACAAAGACAGAAGCTGCTCGGGTGGAACAACGTGCGATCTTATTGACTGCCTCGTCATCGCGGAAATTGCTCGCTTGGCTTGCGCGAGCGATAAACCGCCTCCCAAGAAGCTTCGTTGACGGCGAAGCGGTCTTTTCAGAGCCCAAGGCTCGCTCCGGTGCGGTCATCGAGGCGCCCGGTCACTGGCAGACCGTAGTCGAGCTGATAGCTGCGGATTGCTCGGCTGGTCATGGGTCCGAAGTCGCCATCAATCGGGCCGGGGTAATAGCCGAGTCTGGCGAGGGCGTGCCTGAGCACGGGCAAGTATCGGCTGAGTATAGGTCACACTAGGAAGCCGGCCGTCTAACATACACGCCTCCAAACACCGGAACGGGCAGGACGAGGCCCACACCAAATGCCGGCCCCCAGCCGCCACGCCAATATGGGCCCCAGAAACCACCGCCGTAGCCCATCCACGACCACCCCACCATCCACGACCACCCCACCATCCACGACCACCGCGCCATCGCGACCGACCATCCCAGTCCCGCGCCATCGACGACCGCCATCCCAGTCCCCGCGCCATCGACGACCGCCATCCCGTCCCCGCGCCATCGCACGACCGTCCCCGGCCGCGCCATCTGCGTCCGTCAGCTTGGCTCACATCAGCAATCGCAAGCGACAAGAGCGCCAAGAGAAGCAATAGTTTTGTCTTCATTACGAGTTCCTCCTGACCAATCAAAGGTAAATGCAAACCCGTCGATCTTCAAGCCGATCAACCACCGAAAGATGGGAAAAGCGGACGGCCATATTTCATGAAGGGCCAGGGAATGCTCGCAAGAATTAGCAGAGCCGCGATCGAGTAGGCGATCGCGGCCCTGAGAAATTTCCCGCGGTCCGTTCCCGCACGCTTGGACGTCGAGTAACCGACTTGCGCAATGACCACCGCAAGCAGCATGCCGGCTAGGTGCTCGACTGCGTAGAAACGGAGCATGCTGTCCTTCATGGCTGCAGCAAAGTTCATCATCGCAGATCGTGTGATCGGGCTGATGCCATAGAGGATGAGGCCAGAACAAGCTGCAGGTTGAGGAGAGACGTGAAAATCAACCCCGCCATCTGGTCTTTTCTCGTCCAGTCAGAGCGCCCAAAGAATCCGCTCCAAACGCGAAGCAGTGCCCAGAGACAGGCAAGAATGACGATCCAACGAAGTAGACTATGGGTGTCTTTGAGAAAAAGATAAGGCATGGCTCGGTAAAGGATGGCGAACTAGTCTAGATACCTGGCATTCTTCTTCCAGTCACTCTCCAGTTTTTGGGCGCTATCATCGATTCCTCTGCGCACGCTTGCCACGCAGTTGTTGGCTTCGGCGAAGTGCCTGGCAAGCCGCGGGATTTGCAGAGGACCTTGCCAGTCCACGCGGGCGGGCCTGCGGCAGAAGAACGCGGGTCGCGGACGAGTTCGAGCAGCTTGTCCGCGTGCTTTTGAATGTCGCCTTTCGAGCAGTCGCAAAGGGTTTTGCCATGCGGCAAGGAACGGAAGAATGTCGGGTTGCGCAAGCCAGGTAGCGGCCGTAGCGTCAAGTCACGACCTAACCACGATGAGCACAAATACAGCGACCAAGCACAAATCCAACACGCAGTGATCGAAGGCCTCCAGACCGTTCTGGCCGATTCCTATGCCCTGATGGCCCAAACCCATCTGGCCCATTGGAATGTCGAGGGTCCAAATTTCTTTCAGCTTCACACCGCCTTCCAGAAGCAGTACGAGGAGCTTTTCGGCGCAATCGATGAAATCGCCGAGCGACTGCGCGCCTTGGACGTCCTTGCAATTGGCGGACTAAAGACTCTCGCGAAGGGTTCGCGTATCGAAGAATTGGCGGTAGAAACGACGCCTGCCAAGGATTTTGTGGCCCATCTCGTTGAATCCAATGAAATTCTTCTTGGTAATGCGCACGCGCTGCGGAGGCCGCTGGTTCCGCAGATGACTTGAAACTCAGGACCTTATCATTGGCCGGATTCAGGTCCATCAAAAGACCCTCTGGATGCTGAAAAGCTTCCTGAAAAATCTGTAGCAGGGTGTCGGACTTGGCGTGTCAAATTCTCGTCGGGAATCCCGCCTCGCGGGGCGGGCCCCTTCGACCGGCAGATGCCTGACTCAGTCCGCGGAAGGCCAAACCGCTCTTGCGAATCAGTCTCAGATCTGTATCGTGAACGCGATGACCACTTGTCCACTCAACGCAGGGGAGTATCCGTCCGCTCGAAAATCCTGGCGGAACGATGCTGCGCGGATTGTTGAGGATCTGTTTCGTTGCACGCCTGCCGATACGTGGAACATGCTTTTGGATTTGCGGGAGCATTTGCTCGATGGGGATGACTGGAACGAAACATTGGATCTGTTTCTGTCTTGCCGGGAGCGGCTGGAGTCTGAGCAATATCTGCCCTTCTACCGGCTGCGCCGGCTTCTTTGCGAAAGCTTGAGGCTTGAGGCGGGCCGCAATCAGGCTCACGTGGCTTCGCTTCGGGAGGTGCTCCGCCGCAAGCATCGTTCCCTTGCCGACATTAAGCGCGACTGTCACCCGCGAGATTTTCGAGCACGATTTGCGCGACGTGGCGGGTGATCCGATTCAGCTGTGTGTAGTCGAGTGCAAAGCTCAGTAGGCCCTGTGGCTTATTGAACGGCTTGTCCTTCCGCTTCCTTTGCTTTGAGTTCCTCTGTCGACAGGCGCGTGATGCGGACTCTTCGTAAGCCGGAAGCATGCGTTTGCAGCGCCGTAACTTCATACTCGCCGCCCGATCGGGTGCATTCGTCACGCTGCAGTGGACGTCCGGCTTGGCGGGAGACCCAGGCTCCGACGGTTTCAGCGCGGTTGAAACTCGAAATTCCATCCGGTTTCCGCACGGAGCTCGCGAATGGGCAGCGATGCGTCAACGACGATTGAATTGTCAGTTTGCTCAAAAATGGGACCTCTTTCGATGTCCAGCTCGTCGCGAATTTCTCCGACAATTTCCTCAAGCACATCCTCAAAAGTGACGATGCCAAGCATGGCTTCGTTTGTTTCGATGACGACCGCGAGGTGCCGGCGTGACGAGCGAAAAAGCTCCATCATTGTCGGCAAGGGTGTCATCGGTGAAAGAAGGTCAAGACAGGGACGCATTAGCGGTTGAAACGAGGACTTTTCTCCCAACGCTTGAATTTGCCAGAGCCATTCCTTGATCAGGACCATTCCAAGAACGTTGTCGAGGGATTCCTCGACAGACGGGATATCGACTGTGACCGCTCTTTTGCGCAATCCTGAGATTCTCGTCGATACTCTTGTCCACCCAGAGTGCAACGACCTGTGTCCGCGGAAGCATGACCTGCTGCGCGGTGACATCGCGCAGACGCAGCGAGCGGACCATGATCTTGTTGATCGAGCGCGTCTCCCGGGTGAATGTGCCGAGAATGGCTGAGAACGTACTCCAGCTCGTCGGCGGAGAAGCGTGTTCGCTTTCGGACGCAGGCTCCAAGCCCGCCCAGCGCAGGAACATGTTCGCTGTGCCGTTCAGAGACGTAGATGAAAGGGATAGAAAATGTAGTAAAAGATCAGCAGGGGCGCCGCGACCCAGAGAGACACTCCCTTAGGCCGCTGAATGGCCAGTGATTTCGGGGCAAGCTCACCGAGGACGATATGGAGGAAGCTAATGCAGAGTGAATGCGGCACTCGAAGCGACAGCGAGTGCTGCGTACTTACGCTGAGTCACGCCGAGAGATGCAAACGCCGGCATGCAGCCAATGTGCCAGAAACGGCTCTCCCAATCCAGCCAAGACCGAGGCTGGCGAGAGTAATTCCAAGTTGAGTGGCCGAAAGGCAGGCATCCAGGTTGTTGACCGCGCGCAGAGCCATCGGCACGCGCCAATCCCCTGATCTTCAGCAGAGGCTTGAGCTGGCTGCCACGGATCTTCACAATAGCGAACTCCGCCGCCACAAAGAACCCGTTCGCGCAGACAAGCAGCAGGATGACCAGAAGCTGCCATCCCAGTTCAAATAGCATCATCGTTAGAGCCTTTTCCGCACGTTGGATCATCGTTTCGATTCTCCTTGTCCGCCGCGAGCAATGGCAAACATAACTAGCGTTTTTTCGCCATAGGCGGAAAATGGGGATTGGATTTTCGGGCGTCACGCTGATATTTGCGCGCGACCATGCCTGACTTCGGACGAGAAGACGCCATCTCCCTCTACAACGTAGACCGCTGGGGCGAGGGATATTTCACCGTGAAGCGAGAAGGGCGACATGGTGGTTCTGCCCAACCGCTCGAGCGATCAGAGGATCGATCTGATGGAGATCGTGGCCGAGGCGAAGCGAACGCAAGCTCGGACTTTCCTCTGACAGTGCGCTTTCACGATCTTGTTGCGCGATCGTGTCGAGACCGATCAACAAGGCCTTTGCCGATGCGATCGAGACCATGGGCTACCGCAATGTCTATCGTGGTGTCTTTCCGATCAAAGTGAACCAGCTTGCGCGAGGTCGTCGAAGAGATCCTCGACGCTGGAAAGCGCTTGGCACTTCGGTCATCGAGGCGGGGAGCAAGCCGGAACTCATGGCGGCCCTGGCCCTTCATGAGGATCATGAAAGCCTGATCATCTGCAACGGCTACAAGGACACTGACTTTCGTGCGCAACGGCTCTGCTTGGACGAAAGCTTGGCAAAAACCGTTATTCTGGTCGTCGAGAAGCTCGAGGAGTTGACGCATATTCTCGAAGGTCTCCGCCCAAATGAAGGTGGAACCGTATATCGGCTTTCGCGTGCGCCTGCTCTCGAAGGGCGCCGGCAAATGGGCGACCAGCGGAGGAGAAAACGCCAAGTTCGGTCTGGCCACGGCCGAACTCGTCGCTGCCAGCGATCTTGCTGACCGCGGCCGGTCTAGCTCACGCGCTCAAGCTCGTGCACTTTCATGTCGGCTCGCAGGTTCCGGATATTGGAACGATCAAGCGTGCTACGAAGGAGGCGGCGCGCTTTTATTCGAAGCTCCAAAAGATGGGCCACGAGTTGGGCTATCTCGATGTCGGAGGAGGTCTTGGTGTCGACTATGATGGTTCCCGGACGACATTCGACAGCTCCAACGAACTACTCGCTGAATGAATATGCTCGCGACATCGTCTACAGCATCATGGAGGTCTGCGATGCGGAGGGCGTCCCGCATCCCACCATCGTGAGCGAAAGCGGTCGTGCTGATTGTCGCGCATCATTCTGATGCTGATCGTCGAGGCCTTTGGCTCAATCGAGAAAAGTCCCGACGGCGAAAAAGTGGAAGCGGCAGCGGACGACTCCTCAGATTGTGCACGACATCGTCGAGATCTTGCGAAAACCTCGGCAGAAAGAACCGCCTGGAGAACCTCCATGATGCCCACGAAATCCGCGAGCGCGCCCAGGCTATGTTCGATCTCGGACTGCTCGATCTACGAGCGAAGGCCGAGAATCGAAACCGTCTATTGGCAGATCGCCGGAGCCGTCGTCGCGATGTTTCGGGCATGCGCTACGTTCCGGAAGAAGTCAAGGAGATGGAGGTGGCCCTGGGTGACCAGTTCCTTTGCAACTTCTCGGTGTTTCAATCGCTCCTCGACCATTGGGCGCTCGGGCAGTTGTTTCCCGTGTCATGCCGATTCACAGAGCTGAACGAGCTTCCCGATCGCAACGCCACCATTGTCGACATCACCTGCGACTCGGATGGCAAAGTCAGCAAGTTCGTGGACCTGCAGGACGTCAAGGAAACTCTGCCCTTGCACCGTTGGGAACCGGGCGATACCTTACTATGTCGGTTTCTTTCTCGTGGGAGCCTACCAGGACATCATGGGCGACATGCATAACCTCTTCGGACGCGTCAACGAAATGCATATCTACCTGGATGAGGACGAGGACTGCGGTTACTACGTTGAGGAAGTTCTGCCTGGCAGCACCATTGCCCAGGTCCTTTCCATTGACCCAGTGGGACACAAACGAAATTGCGCCGCCGGATGAAGTCGCAGGTGGACGCGGCCATCAAGAGCGACCGGCTCAAGCCCAGCGAGAGCGATGCGTGTGCTCGATGATTACGAAAAATGCCTCTGCCACCTACACCTATCTGAATTTTGACGACCAGAGAAAGAAATGATGTGCCGGCGCGCAGGGCGCAGGGAACGTGATCCTCGTGGGCTTGCCCTCGGCGTCTTCTTCCATCTCCAACGGCTTTCGGAAGAGGTGATCAGTGCGGCCAGCGACCAAATTCGGTGCGAACCCCATTCCTATATGGACTTCTGTGAGAGTCTGCTAGTTTCCGCAGAATTGTGAGAACGCCATTGCGACCGTCATCTTGTCCGGTGGAACGGATGGTGGATTTCGCCGGCTGGGAAATGCCTGTGCAATATACGGGACATCCTCGATGAACATCAGGGCGGTGCGCGAGAATTGCGGCAGTATTCGATATCTCTCACATGGGCGAGTTCCTCGTCCGGGGCCGCGAGAGCATCTGCACGGTCTCGACTTCGCTGCTTACGAATCGCGTGACCGCACTCGAGTATGGGCGACGCACAGTATTCGCTGATGCTTAACGAACGAGGCGGGCATCATCGACGATCTCATCCTCTACCGGACCGGTGCGCAGGAGTTTCTGCTCGATTGTCAACGCAGCGAAGATCGACGAAGATTTTGCGTGGTTGAACGTGACACGTGCGAGCCGCGTGCCGGTGCAACGTTTGAGCTCATCAAATCTGCAGCGATGCCTACGCAGCCCTTGCCGTCCAAGGTCCCCGGTCGCCGGAGGTTTTCTCAAAGGCATGTTCTCGTCAGGTGGGAGGACCGCAGAAACCACATCATCGAACTCGCGGGCAAGAGTCCGGCTCAGCGCAAAGCTCGCTATCCGACAATTGCGGGTCGCGCGTCTTTGCTGCGACCACAGGCTACACCGGAGAACTGGGATTCGAGGCCATCGTTCCAGCCAGCGAAGCCGGGCGTTTCTGGGATTCCTTCGTCGCCGCGGGCGCCAAGCCTTGCGGCTTGGGAGCGCGAGACACGCTGCGACTTGAAATGTGCTATCCGCTCAATGGTTCGGACCTCTCACCGGATCACACGCCGCTCGAGGCGGGGCTTGGCCCTTTCGTTGACTCTCGGCAAGGACAACTTCATGGGCCGCGATGCGCTCCTGGAGCAAAAACCAATGGCGTGCCAAAGAAGCTTTCCGCGATCCGCGTTCAGGAGAAATCGCCTCCGATTCGATCGCACTACGCGGTGTTTGCCGACGGAAGAAGCGTGGCAGAAACCACCAGTGGCGCACTGTCGCCAAGCCTCGGCTGTGGCATTGCGTTGGGCTATCTTCCATTCCCGCTTGCCAAGGTCAGGGCAGGATTTGGAGATTGAAGTCCGCGGCCGCCGCTATCGAGCCTGCCGTCGTCAGAAGCCATTTTACAAGCCAGAATCATGAATGTTCCCGAGGATTTGAAGTTCGCCGAAACGCACGAATGGATCCGTGTCAATGGTGACATCGGCACCGTCGGCATCACGGACCATGCGCAGGCTGAACTCACGCGACATCGTCTTTCGCCGAACGCTCCAAAGTTGGCGCTAAGTTTTCCGCAAAGGATCCATCCGCGGTTGTCGAATCGGTCAAGGCAGCGAGCGACATCTACGCACCGGTATCCGGCGAAATCGTAGAGGCCAACGCGGCTCTCGTCGGATAATCCCTCACTGCTTAATACGGACCCCTACGGAGCAGGATGGATCTTTAAGATCAGGATCGCTGATCCTTCAGAACTCGATAGCCTGCAGGACGCGGCGGCCTATCGCGCGCAGATCGCTAAATGAGCGCGGCGCCGTTCGTCCGCAGGCATATCGGACCGTCGCCCGAGGACATCGAGAAGATGGCCCGCATTGTGGGCGCGGAGTCGCTCGACGATCTCATCGATCAGACGGTTCCTGAGAGCATCCGGCTGCGAGCCTCGCTGAATTTGCCCGCGGCGCGTTCCGAGGAAGCTGCGCTGCGCGATCTGCGTCAGATAATGGAGCGAGAACGAAGTTGCGCCAGTCCTTGATCGGGATGGGCTACGCCGAATTGCCACATGCCGGCGGTAATTCGCCGGAACATCCTGGAAAATCCCGGCTGGTACACCGCTTACACCCGTATCAGGCGGAGATCGCGCAGGGACGTATTGGAGGCCCTGTTAAACTTCCAGACCATGGTTTGCGATCTGACCGCAATGGAAATTTCGAATGCCTCGCTGCTGGATGAATCCACAGCCGCGGCGGAAGCAATGGCGATGGCGCACGCGATCAAAGGCGGTGGCGCGTTCTTTGTCGCCGACGATTGCCATCCGCAGACCATCGCACGTGCTCCGCACGCGAGCCGAGCCGCTTGGAATCCGGCTGATCATCGGACCAGTTTGGGATTTCACGTCGGAGTCCGTTTTCGGCGCCTTGATACAATACTCCCGCGACGGATGGCGTCATCCACGATCTCGGTCCGATCATTCAACGTCGTGCATGCGCGAAGGCGCCCTGGCCGATTGTGGCTGTCGATCTCCTCGCGACTGACCTTGATCAAGCCTCCGGGTGAATACGGAAGCGGACATCGTCGTCGGGCTCATCCCAGCGATTCGGCGTGTCCCTCGGCTACGGCGGCCCACACGCCGCCTTCCTCGCGACGCGCGATGAGCACAAAGCGCCGGATGCCCGGACGGCTGGTCGGCGTTTCGCGCGACGCGGAGGGACGTCCTGCGCTTGCGCCTGACCCTGCAAACCCGTGAGCAACACATTCGCCGCGAAAAGGCGACGCAGCAATATCTGCACGGCTCAGGTGCTCCTCGCCGTAATGGCGTCGATGTACGCTGTCTATCACGGTCCGCAAGGGTTGAAGTCCATTGCGGAGGGAATCCATCGGATGACCTGTCGGCTTGCTGGGCGCCCTCAAAGGAACGGGATTGGGCGGTGCATCCTGGACCGTTCTTCGACACCATCCGTGTGTGGCTCGCGGGAGATCGCGCGGATCACCTTGCTCGAGCGCGCAGACGCGCACGGCGTAAACCTTCGCAAACTGGATGACCATGCGATCAGCCTCACGCTTGACGAAACGACGCAGGACATCGCGTCGCTCCTGCCGGTTTTCGATCTCGAACCTGCGGCGCTTGCAACGTCGAGCCGATCGAAGTAATCGGGAGCGGTCTGAGGCGAGAATCTGAGTTCCTTCGCCATCCCGTTTTCAACCGTTTTCACACGGAGACCGAGCTCCTGCGTTACATCAAGCCGTCTCGAGTCCCGCGATCTTGTCGCTGACCACTTCCATGATCCCGCTCGGTTCCTGCACGATGAAGCTCAATGCCGCGGCGGAGATGTTGCCGGTGACTTGGGAGAAGGTTGCGGGCATTCACCCCTTCGCGCCGGTTCATCAGGCGAGGGGATACCAGGAGCTCTTTGCGGCAGCTCGAGCGATGGCTCGCCGAGATCACGGGCTTCGCGGCCGTTTCCCTGCAACCTAACGCAGGCTCCCAAGGCGAATATGCGGGCCTCCTGGTCATCCGCGCGTATCATCTTTCGCGAGGGCAAGGCGGGCGCGATATTTGTCTGATTCCGACTTCAGCGCACGGCACGAATCCAGCGAGCGCCACGATGGCCGGGATGCAGGTTGTTCCCAGTCGCGTGCGATTTCTCAGGAAACATCGATCGCGCTGATCTGGACAGAAAGATCGAGCGCACATCGGGAAACTCTCGCCGCTTTGATGGTGACCTATCCGTCCACCCACGGCGTCTTCGAGGAATCCATCGAGGCAGATCTGCGCAAAGGTTCACGCCGCAGGGGCTATGGTTTACATGGACGGCGCTAACATGAACGCGCAGGTCGGTCTTTGCCGGCCTGCGGACATCGGCGCGGACGTTTGCCATCTTAATCTCCACAAGACCTTCTGCATTCCGCACGGTGGAGGAGGGCCCGGGGTCGGCCCGATTTGTGTCGTCGAATCGCCTCGCGCCATTCCTGCCCGGTCATTCCGTCGTTAACATAGGCGGACCTCAATCTATCGGCGAAATCTCTGAGGCGCCCTGGGGCAGCGCGAGCATTCTGGTGATCTCCTGGATGTATCATTGCGATGATGGGAGGCGGATGGATTGCTCGGAAGCAACGAAAGTGGCGATTCTTGAACGCGAACTATATTGCCGCACGTCTTTCGCTCCTATTTTCCGGTTCTTTACAAGGGTCGCAACGGACGAGTCGCGCACGAATGCATCCTCGACATCCGCGAGTGGAAGCAGCGTGCAGGCATCGAGGTGGAGGATATCGCCAAACGGCTCATGGACTACGGATTCCATGCGCCAACGATGAGCTGGCCGGTTCCAGGGACCCTCATGATTGAGCCAACTGAGAGCGAATCGAAAGCGAGAACTCGATCGCTTCTGCGAGGCAATGATCGCCATCCACGGCGAACTATGCGCCATTGAACGAGGTGAGCTTTCGCGCACGGACAATCCCTGAAGAACGCGCCCACACCGCCGCGGCGGTGACGTCCGATTCCTGGGCGCATGCCTACGGTCGTGAGTTGGCGGCGTATCCTGCGCCTGGTTGAAGGAGCATAAGTTTTGGCCCGCCGTGGCGCGCATCGACAATGTCTATGGTGACAGGAATGTCTTTGTATCCTGTCCGCCAGTTGAGGGTTTAGCGAGCTGATCAGTTCGGAACCAATGACTGCGTTTCCGTCAGCTTTCTTGAACTCCGGATCGTTTTTCCATGACGAGAATGTTGGATCGGCAATGAATGCTTTGCGAAGAGATGGACCGCCGAGCTTGATCGCCTGATCGTGCCGCTTCATAGAATTCCTCTCTTCCTGCTCTGCACAAAGCAAGCACGTGCCAGCGGGAGATAATTCTGAACATTGGAGGTTCGACCAGGGTGAGGCGCCTGGCGGCGTCAAGGGTCTTCGGAAGTTCATCGTGTTGCTCGTAGTACGTTATGACGAACCTCAGCATGTCGGCATCGTCCGGAAAATTGTTTAGCGCCTGATCAATCAAAGGCCCGGCTTTGTTTGTCTCGCCGAGCGCTTGAATACAACTCGATCAGCCGGCGAACGGTTTCCCGGCTTTTGGATTCATAAGCCAGCTTGCCAGAGCAGCCCACGGATTTCCCCTCAGTCTCCTCTACGCTTTTCAGCGAAAAACCGGAGGCGCCAGAGATCGACGCTGTTTGGATCATCGTCAAGAGCCCTGTCGCAAATTTCGATGGCCCCATCAAATTCTCCTCGATCCCAAAGATAAGACGTGAGGGCAGCGATCGCTTCCGCATTGCCAGGCCATAGGAGCGAGCGCCTCTCGATCAGGCGCGCTCGGCCTCCGCAGACATTCCGCGATGCCTGTAGATGTTTGCGGTGGTTTGGCGCAATTTCGAGAATGAACGCTGGGCATCGAAGTCCCTCTTGAAATTATGGGTCGCCGAGCAGGCGCGTTGAGTAATGCTTCCAATAAGCGGAAGTCTTTTTCGACGACGTCCTTTGGGAGAGCTTCAAGTTTAGTCTTGTTGAGCTTGTAGATCAGCCCGTGGGGTATCGGCGTAGTCGGCAGCGTCCAGCGAATTGGGAAGCTCTCTTCAATGAAAAACTCATGTTCATCACGATTCTTTTCCCAGAGCCACCTTAGAATCACGCTGAAGAATTCGACGCCTTCTCTATCTGCTGAACTTCCGCTCTCTTGCTCCTTGATTTTGGCCATATTGACCAATTCCTGCACCGTATCGAATTCGGTCGGCAAATCAGAGGCTTCGAAGGGTATGTGTTCTCGCGGCCAAGCCATCGCTCAAAAGCATTCGAGGGCTTCGGGCGCGCTGCGGTGTAATGATCGCGCAGGTATTTCATGTAGTTCCTTTCACCCAGTGCATTCTGCGTGATGATGTAAAGATCGCGTCGATGGTCGAAGGACGGATCGCGCTTGTGTTTTGGATGGTTGCGGGCTCTCGCCGAAGATCATGTAAGTCGGCACGAAGCGTCCGGGATCGGTGCCTCCGATCACGACGCTTCAGGCTGGCAGATCCTTCAGCATGTCATGTCCAAACATCCATCCAAACCAATGATTCCTCTGACTGCAGGAGGCCTCGCTTCCACTGAAGGTGAAGATGGGCAGGACGAGCAACGCCGGGGCCAGCCAGAACGCGTAGGCGCGGCTCTCCATCAATCTATAAATCAGGAGGCCGACGCCGAGTCCCGAAAGCGTGGCGAAAATGAGGTTGGTGTAGGTATGAAACGGCATCTGCGACCACCAGTCGGCGTTGTCGATCTTTGAATTCGCAGTCAGCGGCTGGAGAAAGGCCGCAAAGCTACAACGCGAGGTGCAAAAATAGATCCAGACTCTCTTGGGAGCGAGAATCTGAACAGAAAAAGCGAACGAGGCAAAATATCCGATCAATCCCCACAATCGAGAAGGCCTCTGACCAGCTGCCGCCAGAAGAAGCCGATCCAAAGCTGCGGCTCCCCGAAGCCCGCTTGGTCCGACCGTCGCCCGGCTTTCTTCAATCGCGGCTGTGGATGGCGAAGTTCCCATGAGACGACCGAGCGACTTCACGGTGACGTCGGAAAGGCTCCCTGGATATTGAGAGCGGTTGATCGAAAGAAAATCCCTCGGCATCCCGCGTATATCCCAATTCATTGGAGGATTTGTAGCAGAGGCCAAGGGCATGTATGGCGTAGGGGAGAAGTCCCGCCGCGACAGCTATGGGAAGATAGGCGATCAATCTCCAGCGGACGCGCGGAATTTTCGCAGCCAAACAAAAGGCCGAATGCGAGAGCAACGCAATAGAAAAACCTGATGGCAATCTTGAGAACGGCGAAGTCCTTCGGACAGGATGGCAAAACCCCAGATAGCCGAGGAGAAGGGTCAGCATGCCAGCAAAAACCAGTCAAGAAACATCCGGCGCCGAAGCAGAAAGAATAAGGAGATACGGAGAGGCGCGAAGTGCCATGGTCAACTGGTGATTGCTGAACGAGAGCGCGAGAGCAAAAAAGCGCCGAGCATCAGTCCATCATTCGCGGGACGGTGCACCCATGAATAGCACAGAATGAGAAACCCTGCGATCAGAAGAGCATGCAGTGCGTAAACTTCCGCGATGACGGCCTGCGACCACATTTGATTGGCTGAATGCCAGCATCAACGAAAAAGGCGAGGGCAACAATCTGCGGCAGAACCTCGCCCTGCCCGCTAGCCGCTCCCCGTAACACCATCCCTGGATATTGGAGAGCAATGCGGCGCAGAGACCGACCGCCGCACGCGGCACATCAGGCCGCTGAAGATCGCAATTCTGCCATGCGGCGTTGCCGAGGGGAAGGAAAGAAAGAGCCAGTTTAGCAAGGTCCACAAGGGATATCCGGTGGGATGAGGCACTCCAAAGTGCTGCGCGGCAACGAGGAATTCCCTGAATCCAGCAGTGTGACATTCGGCGCGGCAGACCAAGCGTAAACCGCAAAGCTAACAAGCGCGGAGACCAACCCTGTCGCTCCAATCCCACTTTTGCCAGGTGTGAGGGCGCACGCGCCTGCTGCGGAACCAAGAGATTCATGCGATCGTTCCGGTCATCAACAAAATCGGCATGCCTGAAAATGGCGCCAAGGCCAATCTCGGCGAAGCGGCCCGACGAACACTGACTTGGATTCATTCAATCTCATTTCTTGAAGATCGCAAGTTGGAGGACACGCCAGACAGCTTCAACAGCAATTCCAAGCGGTCATCTTTGTCTGCCCTGCACGGCGCTCCGTGAAAACGATCGGCACCTCAACCAGTCTGGCGCCCGATTTCCAAAGAAAGAAGTGAAGTTCCACCTGAAAACCGTAGCCTCGGTGATGAAGCGGTTCCAGTCCAGGCCATGCAATGCAGCGCAGCGTATCGCCTTGAAGCCGCTCGTGACGTCCGGTGAGAGGCAGGCCAGTTAAGACACGGACCAATCTCGACGCGCCGAGACTGAGAAAAAGCCTATCCTGCGGCCAATTCATGACCCGCACTCCTCCCGAGTAGCGCGAGCCAATTGCCACGTCAGCCCCATTCTCAAGCGCTTCAATCAGCCGTGGAATGTCGGCAGGATCGTGCGGGAGAGATCAGCATCGATCTGGATGCAGGTATCGAACCTCCTCGCGCCATGGCCCAGCGAAAGCCCTCCTTGTATGCGCTACCAAGCCCGAGCTTGCCGTTACGCTTTACAAGATGCACGCGGCGCTTGAATGCGGGGTGAGATTGAACGGCCTTTGCTGTTTGGTCCGGCGAGTTGTCGTCAACGACTACGATTTCCAGATGATGGATTCGCGATGAGCGTTTTGTCCAGAATACTCCCAATGCCAGAGGCTTCGTTATAAGTGGGAATGATCACAAGGACCTTCCCTGAAGGAGATTTGCGCAAGTCACTGGATCGGGCGCCAAGTTCTCGGAGGCGGGGCGGCGTGCAGCAAGAACGCTCTGCCAGCCCTCCGGCAGAAGCGAGAGCTTCTTGGCACTCAGGAGGGCAATCACGGCAAGCCAGCCCGTAAGGCTTGTCCATACACAGGCGAAATACCGCCATGGTGGATGGAAGGACCAAGAGGATCGCGCCCGCCGTGCCATCGAGCCGGATTGCAAGGAAAGCGCCGTAGGCCCCCTGCGATGTGAAGAACGCGCCCTGCTTGCGTCGCCTTCCAATCCGGATGAAGGGCCTCGGGGATGACTAGCCAGCCTGTTTCCGCGGGCGGATAGGCGAGAATCTCCTGGACACTCCTGCGCTCGACGGCGTCCGCCGGCACCTCCCGCATGCGGTGCACGGAAGCGAGATCGTCATTCAATCTCACCAGACCTTCGTCGTCGCCGAAGGTTGTTCGTTGGCTTACCGCGAGAAGTCCCTGTCCTGCCGCCCTGAGGGAGCTGCTGGCGACCTCCGTCGCCTCGTCGTCGATGGCGACGAAATTCTTGCAAGGCGGCGGGATAATAGTTGTCCGGGTTCTCCAGAACGACGAAATGGTCGCTTTCAAAAACGGGGCGACATCAACGATCTAAGCGTATCTTGAGGTCGCCTGGCGTGTCCGGATCCTTCTTGTCGATGAGCAGATGCGAGACGCCGGCGATATCCAGAAAGGTCGCGAAGTCTTCCCTCGATAAGAAGGACGCCTGCTGCAATTTGGCAACGCCGCGCAGCATGAATTGGCCACCGAATGCTTCTGTCACGAGTCCTCGTCCTGAAAGAAGCGGGTAAGCAGATAAAAATAGCGGCCTGAATAGGGAGCGATTCGTCCTGGGAGGCTGTCCGTCTTGAGAAACTTCTGGACGGCTAGAAAGTCGTCGAACGTTTGCCTGTCCATCCGGGCCTTTAAAAGAGGTCACCGCGCTCGCAGAGTCCGTGGAAGCCAGCCCGAGGCAGAGCCGCTGCTGTCCGCAAACCGAGCGCCGCGCCGCGGCATTTCGCGGATGCGAGGTCGTCTCGCCGCAGGCCTGCGGCGACGGAGAAGCAAAAATACGCCGCCCATCCGCAAAAATCGTGCGGCGCGCGGATGTCACCGTAGAGCGGCAGCTGTTCGATCAATCCATCGGAAGCCCGGAACGCAAAAATACACCGTGAATTGCGAGGGCAACCGTCCCAACCGGGCGGGCCGGGAGAGATCTCGGGGATGATGACCCAGGTTGCCACTCCCCGCAGCACGATAGCAGTCCCCGGGAAATCGCTATCGCCGGATCCCACGCGGAACCCGCATGGGAAAGAAAAGCGAACTGACCGGACAACGCCGTGTTGACGCACGAGACCGAGCCAATGCGCGAGAAACGTCAGCGCCACGAAAGCCGGAACACCGCTCATCGTCCTGCCAGTCTGCCATGCCGCCCGTCTGCGAAAGAAAACAATCCGCTTGCGCATGCGAGGCCGGCGATTCCAGGTAGGAAGCACTCGCCCTGAACTTCGCTTTGCGCTGCCGAGACTCGCGCTCCTGGTCCAGCAAGCGGCTATCGCGGTCCATCCAGGAGAGCACCGACTCGGCAGAAGTAACTTTTCTGCCATCCGGCAGACGGACCGAAGTCAGACTGGCGCGATGAGGCGGGTCTCTCGGAGGGATGGACAGCTGGGAGAGTCCCGCCCAGAATCAGGAAAATGCCAAGGCAGGAGAAAAGAGCACTTCGTCCCGGCGGTGCGGTGAAATGCGCGCGCGCCATCTCAGGCCCACAAGGCGAGATACAGCAAGCAGCGGGCAGGACGAGCACGGCGCATCTTTGCATAGGCCAGCGCGAAGCAAGGAATTTGCCTGCTCGCGCAGAGAATCGCACTCCAAGCGTTCCTCTTTGCTCGAGGAAAACCAGGATGCTCCGGAATTGCAACGGGTATCATGGCAAAGGCCAGGACATTGGCGACGTGCTCTCGACATGCCCAAGCCGGAGAAGGGATTGCCGGAGCGAATAGGTAAGCGGCCCCGCAGGAAGAAATGCCGTGTCCAATTGGAACCCGGACACAAACGCCGGATGAGGAACATCGTTAGCGGACAAAGCGAGAAATGCGAGTGCGGCAAGTTTAACCCGGATATGGCCGGCGACGAGTCGCGCCAACCCGCGAAGAGAGAGCGTGAGGCTTGTTAGAGCCCCGGCCAGGGCGGCGCCGAAGCACGGGAAGCCGGCGCGGACCGGCTGGAGGGTGCATCGAGACAGCGCGCCAGATCGGGCACGAGCGGCGCGCTCTTGAGGCCAGTCTGGCTTGGCACAGTTCACGACCACCGCGTCCGGGAGCGAGGCAAGACGGGAGAGCCGGAGCCGCAGGGACAGCCGGCCGCGGAGGCCACGCGAGAGACCGGGTGGCCCAGGCGCACCACGTGGAGAGACCGAGCTGCAGCAGCTCCAGCCCCACGCTCCCGGGGTGGAGCGCCTGGCCATCGTGGGCGTCTGGGGAGGATCGACCCGCGACATGATCCCCGCCTCTCAGCTCTGAGGAACAACGCGCGTCCAGCGACGGAGCCGGCGCAGCCAGCGTCATCGTGGCGACCATGGCGCAGGTAGATCTCCTGGGCGACGGCTGGATCGCAGCGCCCGGTTCAGCATCCACGGCCTCGCGTGGCCGGACCCAGCACAGCAAGAGTCCGGATCTGACGCCGCGACGGCCGGCAGCCACGATCGCGCCGGTGGCGGTCTTGCCCAGCCCACCACGACGTACTGGTGCTCGCGCCGCGGCCAGGGTGCACGAGGTCGTCGACGCGGTACGACGCTGCGCGCATCGCGGCCGCACACGGCGGGCTACGGCGGCAGCATCGGCCGGGATGTCCGGGGCCAGGTAGCGCGCATCCACGATCCGACACGACGAGGCGCATCTCGAACGACACCCCGGCGTCCGCGAGACGAAGGTGCCGGTCGCCACTGGTGATCTGCCTGCGCCCGGCGAAGAATCCCCGATCAAGCCCGGGCTCGACCATGCGATCGAGCAGCTCCGCGTAGTAAGGCGCAGATGGTCGACTGCCCGGCGCGCTCGACAGTCGCCGCCTCCGGCCCGGTGGTTCGCAGCCCGCCACCGGCGCGAGCAGGCGACGAGGCGACGCCGCAGAAGCCCGCGGCCCGGTGCAGCCGCTTTGAACCCGAACGGCACGCCGCGAGCCAGTGCCCGCTGACCCCGTGCCGCCGGTCGACCAGCGCCACCCGTAGCGATCCGGGCGCGTGGTCGATCAGCGCGTCGACGAACCCCATCCCCATCGCCGCCGCACGACCAACCTGCGGTAGTATCGGCCTCGCGCGGCGCGGCAGGGACATGCCGGGACTCGGCGGAGAGCGCGGCGTACGCCGGCTTGATCAGGTCCGCGCATCAGCGCCAGCCGCTCGTCGAACGCGCAGGGGAACGCCGACTTCATCGCGTTGATCGTGAACCACTCGCAGGTCGCGACAGGTCGTAGCCGAACGCCTCAGCGCAGCGCGGCGATCTCGCGTGGTCATCGAGGTCGCCGCTCATCAGCCGGTTGTCGGTGTTGACGGTGACCCGGAACCGCAGCCGGCGCAGCAGCCCGATCGGGTGCTCGGCGATCGACGGCGCGGCGCCGGTCTGCACGTTGGAGGTCGGGCACATCTCGAGCGGGATCGCGCTGGTCGCGGACGTACGACGCCAGCCGGCCGAGCTGCACCGCGCCGATCGGCGACCGGTGATGTCGTCGACGATCCGCACGCCGTGGCCGAGCCGGTCCGCGCCGCACCACTGGATCGCCTCCCAGATCGACGGCAGCCCGAACGCCTCGCCGGCGTGGATGGTGAAGTGGGAGTTCTCGCGCTGGCAGGTACTCGAACGCGTCGAGGTGCCGGGTGGGCGGGTAGCCGGCCTCGGCGCCGGCGATGTCGAAGCCGGCCACGCCGCGGTCGCGCCAGTGCGATGGCGAGCTCGGCGATCTCGCGGCGACCGCGCCTGCGTGCCGCATCGCGGTGAGCAGGCGGCGCACCGTGATGCCGGCCGTCCGGCGCTGCGCCACGCCGTCCGCGAAGCCGGCCTGCACGGCGTCGACGACCTCGTCGAGCGAGAGCCCCGCGGAGATGTGCTGCTCGGGCGCGTACCGGATCTCGGCGTACACCACGCCGTCAGCGGCGAGGTCCTGCCGACGCACTCAGCGGCACGCCGGTCAGCGACGCAGGCCGGTCTGCATGACCGCGACGGTGTGGGGCGAACGTCTCCGGCGGTACAGCACCAGAGAGCCGTGAGTCGGCGCTGTCGCGAACCACTCGCCCGAGCGGCTCGTCCGCCGGCAGCTCGGTGTGGCCGACCTCGGCGGCGAGCTCGACGATCGTCGCCGGCCGCAGCCCCCGTCGAGGTGGTCGTGCAGCAGCACCTTCGGCGCCCGCAGGACCTGGTCCCGCGCTGGCCGCGGGCCCTGCACTAGGTTCCGTGCGCAGGACGGCGCTCATGGGCGCCATCCCGTCAGCGTGCGACCCGACCACCCGATGGAGCCAGACATGCGACGTCACCACCGACCCTCGCCGAGCTGGCAGCCGCCGCGACCGGCGAGGCGCTCGGCACCACCGATGTGGCTCTGACGATCGACCAGGAGCGCGGTCGACCGCGTTCGCCGGCGCGACCGGCGCACCACCAGTGGATCCACGTCGACGTCGAGCGCGCAAGGCCGCGGGCCCGTTCGGCGGGACTACTTCATCGCGCACGGCTTTATCCTCACCCTCTCGCTCCTCCCGGTCCTCGGCAGCGCACCGTGTTCTCGCTCGGTACCGACATTTGGCGCCGGGCGCCAAGCTGCACCATGTGCGTCACCAGCGTCCGCTTCCCCGGACCCGCAAGGCGGGTCGGCTCCCGCGTCCGCGCGGCGATCAGCGTCTCCGACGTCGCCGACCTGCCCGCCGGCAAGCAGCTCGCACTCAAGCACGTCATCGAAGGATCGACGGTCGAGCCTGCGTGCGTGGCCAGATCCGTCGTGCCTCCTGCTGCCACTGGCCGGGCGCGACGAGTCACCGCCCAGGCGGTGGATCGTCACGCGTGGTGTCGAGAAGGTTCTCGACACCAGCGCCAGTTCTCGACATCGGGGTGCCCCTCCTGCGGTCGCTTTCGGGCACTTGTCGTCCCCCACGGCAGGCTCACTTGTTGTCCACAGCCCCGCCGAGATCGCGTGTGGCCGACCCCGGGTCGAGCGGGGCAGTCTCGCCGCTGATGGAAGACCTCGCACACGCCCTCGTCAGCGAACTCGGCGTACTGCTTCGACGCGACGCCTGCGCGTACGGCATCGACGACAACGCCCCTCCGCAGGCTCGTGAAGGGCGGTTGTGCTGGTCGAGTGATCCGTCGGTCGGCTATCGCCCTCGCTCACCGCTGCGGGCGCGCCAGCTCGATGCTCTGCGATGCAGTCGGCAGCATGCGTCAGTCACGCCCCTCGTCGCCCTGTCCCGCGCACGCGTCGGCGGAGCCGCAGCACGGAGCGCCTCGCCTGGCGCCTCGACCAGTCAGCTGCGTACGCCTGCCGCCGCCTCACCGGCGGCGGCGGCCTGGGGGGCGCAGGTGCTCCACCACCACGGAGGATGCCGCGTCCACGGGCCGCACCGCCCCGCATCGACGACCACTGGGTCACCTCGCCGACCAGGACGGTGCTGGACGCCGCCTCCATCACGCCAGCGCCCGGGCGGCCGTGGTTGATCAGCCGCGACAGTCATGCCGCGGACTCACGTCGCGGTATCGCGGAGATCGTGCCAGATGCGCCAGGTCGAGCGCCAGCTGCGGCCGCACAGCCTCGGCGCCGTGGACGTCGAGGTCGACCCGGCCGCCCGGCGGCGGGTTCGAGTCGGTGGGCGAGGCCGAGCGGTGCACCTCTTCTGGGCCCAGGGCCTGCCGAGGCCCGAACTGCAGTGGGAGATCTACCTGCCGGACGACTAACCTGCTGGCTGAGTCGACTTCGCGTGGCCGGAGGCGCGGCTGTTAATGCACGAGTTCGACGGCCGGATCAAGTACACCGCCCTCCGCCGTCGCACGAGACCGTCCAGGAGGCGGCGCAGCGCGAAAGCCCCGTCCGGAAGGCGATCCTGGGCTCACGGGTTGGCGGATCATCCGGCTCGTGGGAGGACCACCGCCCTCACCCGCGGCGAGCGGACCAGCAGATCGCGTCAGCTGATGTCGCGGGCGGCGTAGCGGAGCCGGCCAGCCCTCCCAACGTCCTGCGTGTCGTGAACCTCGCGCTGATGTCGTGAAACTGCCGACATCAGCGCGAGATCCCCAGCGGTGAATCTGTCCCCGAGCCTCAACCGGTCCACGGACGATCTGTCCAGCGGGTCGGGGAGTACGCCGCCCCGTCGCCGACACGATCGTCGGCCCACACCGTCCAGCGCCGCCAGCGCCCGCTCGAACCGGTCCGGCTCGTCGGTGGCAGCAGCGCTCAACAGCGGGCGGCGCGCCCTCGGTGACCCGGTCGCCGGGCAGGCGTGCCAGACGGACGCCGGCGCCGGCCTGCACCGCGTCGCTCGCGGGAGCTGCGGCCCGCGCCGAGCCGCCACGCCGCTGTGCCCCACCGCCAGCGCGTCCAGCCGGGTCAGCACGCCGACGACGGACGGGCGGCCACCACGTCGCGACTGGGCCGGCCGCCATGGGGCGTCGGGAGTCGCCGTCACTGGGCCCGGACCATCGCCCGCCACGACGTCCATCGCCGAGCCGTCGGCCAGCGCTCTCGGCCGGGTCGACGTCGGTCGACGCCCGGCGCCGGCCAGCATCTCGCGCGCCAGCGCCAGGGTCAGCTCGACGCACGTCGGGCGGGCCGCCGCCGGCCAGCACCTCGACCGACTCCGCGACCTCGATCGCGTTGCCGGCGCGTGCAGCCCGAGCGGCGTCGACATGTCGGTGAGCAGGGCGACCGTGTGCACGCCGTGCGTCGGTGCCGAGGTCGACCATCGTGCGGGCCAGCTCGCGCGCGTCCGGCTCGACGTCCTTCATGAACGCGCCGGTGCCGACCTTGACGTCGAGCACCAGCGCGCCGGTGCCCTCGGCGATCTTCTTGCTCATGATCGAGCTGACGCGATCAGCGGGATCGCCTCGACCGTGCCGGTGACGTCGCGCAGCGCGTAGAGCTTGCTTGTCGGCCGGGCGCCAGGCCGTCGCCGGCGGCGCAGATGACCGCGCCGACCGTCACTCGAGCTGGGCTCGAGCATCTCGTCGTTGGACAGCGTCGCCCGCCAGCCCGGGATCGACTCGAGCTTGTCGAGCGTGCCGCCGGTGTGGCCGAGCCCGCGGCCGGACAGCTGCGGCACGGCCACCCCGCAGGCCGCGACGAGCGGCGCCAGCGGCAGCGTGATCTTGTCGCCGACGCCGCCGGTCGAGTGCTTGTCGGCGGTCGGGCGCGCGACAGCTGGAGAAGTCCATCCGCTCGCCCGAGGCGATCATCGCGGCGGTCCAGCGGGCGATCTCGCGGCGGTTCATCCCGTTGAGCAGGATCGCCATCGCCAGCGCGGACATCTGCTCGTCGGCGACCGCGCCGCGGGTGTAGGCGTCGATCACCCAGTCGATCTGGCGTCGCTCAGGTCGCCTGCTCGTCGCGCTTGCGCGACGATCACCTCGACCGCGTCGAACGTCTCAGCTCATGCGTGCCCACCTCGACCGATCTGGCAACCGCCGGGCTCAGGGTGCGAGTGGTCCCCTAGGAGGCACGAATGTCGGACCCGCCGGCCGCGTCCCGGCTCGGACTCGCCATGCAGCCCGAGAGGCCGGGGTACGCCCTGACCAGCCAGCGCCGGAGCCGACTCGCGGCGACGCTCCGATGCGCGCCAGGCGGCGGCGCCTGCGGGCAGAAGTGAACGCCGACCCCGAAGGCCGAGCGTGGGGGTTCGGGTCGCGCCCGATCGGAGCTCGTCCGGCGCCGTCGAACGACGGCCGGGGTCGCGGTTGGCGGCGCCCGAGCAGAGCCGGCGATCTTCTCGCCCGTCCCGACGACGACGTCGGCGACCTCGACCTCGCGCGGTCGGCGGTGCGCTCGAAGAGCTGGAGCGCCGAGTCGAAGCGCAGCATCTCCTCGACCGCGTCAGCGCCGATCCGCGTCTCGCCGACGCCGCGCCGCACTGGTCGCGCTCGGAGCATCGCGACCAGGCCGTTGCCGAACACGTTGACGGACGCCTCGTGGCCGCGCGTTGAGCAGCAGCATCGACCGCATGCGACGCGCCTCGTCGTCCGGTGAGCCCGTCGGTCGCTCGCGCGCGGCAGGTGCGCTGACCAGGTCGTCGGCCGGAGAGTCGCGTCGCTCCGGCGACGACCGTCGCGCATACAGTCCGCGAAGTCTCGCTGGCCGGCGCGAACGCCGCCGTCCTCGACGGCTCGGCGGACGGCGACGACCTCGTACATCTGCACGATCGCCTGCGACCAGGACCGCAGCAGGCGATGTCGGAGCCGCGAGGCACGCCGAGCAGGCTCGGCGATCACCAGCACCGGGCAGCGGCTCCGCGTAGTCGTCGAGCGCGTCGAACGCCGGCCGGGTCGACGCTCGGCTAGCAGCAGCAGCGGCCAAAGCTCGCGGCACCCGCGGCCGCAGCCGCTCGACGTGGCCCGCGGGCGAACGCCGCGGCGACCGTGCGGCCGCAGCCGGGCGTGCTCCGGCGGCTCGTTCTCCATCATCTGGTTGCGGTGCAGCAGGTTGAACGGCTCGGTACGCCGGTGCGGCTCCCGGTCGTGCCAGATCCGGCCCAGCCGGTCGCGTCGCGTTAGCACCGTGCTGGCCGTACGCGTGCGACGAACGTCAGGGGCATCCCCGACGGCTCGTGCCAGCGCGACCGGGCTGCCGCGCGCTCGGCGCGAGGTACGGGTACGGGGCCTCGACGACGTCGGCCGAGGCAGGACAGGTCACGCGGCCAGGTCGTCGGGGCCGAAGGCATCCGGGCAGCACCTCGCCATCGGCGTCACGCCGGACACTGTCGCATAGCAGCAGGTCGGGCGCTGCCGTTCTCCCAGACAGCAGCTGACGGCAGCGGCCGCACGGCATCAGCACCTTGCTCCGGCGCGTCGACGCAGACTACGCGCGGTGAGCCGGCCGCCGCCGGTGACGTGCAGCTGGCGACGACCAGCGCCGCGCTCAGCGCCAGCGCCGTACGACCGTTCTCGACGTTGCAGCCCACCACCACGCGGCCGTCGTCGACCAGCGCGGCGCGCCGCACCGGGAGGGTAGCGGGAGTACGGCGCGTACGCGTGGCACGCGACCGCCTGGCGCGTGGCCTGCCGTCAGTCGAGTCGTCGCCCTCGCCGGGCCTCGGTCACCCCGCACTGCCCTTGCGATAGATCTGGCCGTCGGCCGCGGGCGTTCGCAGCCGTTGTGAAGGCGAAGGCAAGGACGAGCAGCGTGACGATGTAACGGCGTGCGAGTCGCCCAGACCTCGTCGATGAGGCAGTACGTCGCCGCCAGCAGCACGCCGAGCCGCCCAGCGCCGAGACCATCGCCCGCGACCTGCTGGCCCTGCACGAGCGGAGCTACCGCAGGCCGCGACGCCAGCGACCGCACCGGACCAGCAGCAGCGCGTGGACCGAGTCGCCACCCTGGCGCAGGCCGAGCGTCTCGGTGACCCGAACAGGCTCGGAGCCCAGCGGCAGCCGCCGGGCCGCCAGTTGCCGAAGATCATCGCCGCCAGGCCGATGTACCCGCGGCCGCCGGTCTGGACGTCGCGCGGTAGTTGCTGGACGCGACCATCGCCAGGACACGCCGCCGCCCAGGCTTCGGCCAGGCCCACAACCGAGACCAGCGCACCGCGACGAACTTGTAGCCGCCAGCACCTGCACGCCGAGCGCGACTGGCGGCGGCCGGCTCTCGCCACAGGAACGCCGGAGCCCGAACGTGGTCCGCCACAGGAGGTACCAGGTCACGATCAGCAGGAGGAACGAGATGATCACCAGTGACGAGGTTGCGCATTGCGGGCGCAGCAGCGCGTTGAGCTGGGAGATGAAGAACGTCGTTCTTCTCGATTCGAAAGCAGCTTTGTCGCTGAGCGACTCGAGCGTGAGAGTCGGGACGTCGGGGATCTTGCGACTGGGTGGAGCTGCCGCCGGGCAACCCCACGAACGTGAGTGAGGCGAGGTACTGACGGTGCCACGCGATGATGTTGACCGCCGCGACACTGGAGATGATGTGGTCGACGCCGAAGATCACGGTGGCGATGGCGTGGAGCAGACCGCCCACCATGCTCATCCCGATCGCGCCGAGCACACCGGCCCAGGCGCCAGGTGGTAGCCGAAGTAGCCGCACCCAGGTCCCGAGGATCATCCCTTCGAGGCCGATGTTGACGACGCCCGGGCGCTCCGGACTACAGTCCGCCGAGGCCGGCCAGCATGACGGTGTCGTGGCGATGATCGCTTGCCGCGATGGCGTTTGATTAAAGCCAGGTCGTGAGCCCTGGTCACCACCTTGAGCAGAGCTGAAAGAGCAGCAAATTTTTACCGAGCTGCGGCGAAGTAGGCCCACCTCGGGGAACTGGCGTGCCTTCCGTGGGGGTTTCAAAAAGCTGGTCGCGGTAGGGGACGCCCATGCCAGCGCCTCCTCACGGTCGGAGCGCTCTTTTTGGTCCAGCCCCCGCCACCGATCGTGCCGCCGAGACGTACGCCGGCGCGCGCACGACCCTCGTAGGAGATGACCAATGGTGGAGACTGAGATGACGCCCTGCGTAGATCGCCAATGATGTCCGGCGAGACACTGCGGACTTTCGGCTGGTTGGACTGCTCGCTGAGGGAAGGCAGGCAGCAGGGCACCGACCGCCACCTACCGGGTGGTTGCGCCAGATGGCAGTGATCGCGATGCCGGCGGCAGCCGAGCCCGGACTGGAACGAGCCGTAGTTGTAGCCTCGCCAGGAAGAGAGATCGGAGTCCACCAGGCCGGGCTGGGGTGCGGTGGTGACGGCGCCCGAGATGAGCATCGCGAAGATGATCATCCTGGTGACCTTGATGCCGCCGGGCCGTGGCTGCCGTCGTCGCGATCGGTCGCGGCGCGGCATCGAAGCCGAACCGGGTCTTGTTGAGATGAACCAGTAGAGAACCCGACCAGGATCGCGATGATCACGAAGCCGTAGATCTCCCCGCCCGACCGCTACCGATCGGAGATGTTGGGGATCTGGCTGCTCTCCGGGATCTTCTTGGTGCCGATGGCGTTGCTGCCCTGACCCGGACGCGCCCGGCGCAGCAGGTAGCGCGACCAGCGCGGTGGCGATGGCGTTCAGCATGATCGTCGAGATGACCTCGCTGACTCCGCGGGTCACCCGGAGCACGCCCGCGATGCCGGCCCAGGCGCGCCGACGGCCATCGCGCACGAGGATCGCCAGCACCGTGCTGAGCAGCTGGCGAAGGCCAGATGCCTCGCCGGCCACAGGCCGGCGCGCGGTAACGCCGCGATCGCGGTACTGGCCGTCGACACCGATGTTGAACAGGTTCATCCGGAAGCCGATCGCGCGCAGCGAGCCGGAGAGGTAGAGCACCGGGCGTTGTCGACGATGTTGTTGACCATGTTGCGCCGGCTCGGCGGCTGGAGAGGATCGCACCCCAGAAGACCAGAACCGGGTCACCGGCCGCCAGCAGGACCAGGCTGGTGACCGCGAACGACGCCGTCACCAGGCGCCAGCGCAGCGGCGCGGCGTCAGGCGATGCTCGAGCCGAACTCCGTCAGGCGGACCCGCCATCGCTCCGCACTCCCGTCATCGCCGCGCCGAGCGTCTGGGGTCACGTCGTGCCGGTCGAAGGTCGCCGTGACCAGCCGGCCCGCGGAGCGATGACCTGATCCGGTCCGACAGGCCGCATCGCTCGTCGAGGTCGGCCGAGATCAGCAGTACCGCGAGGCCCGTCGCGGGCGACCTTCCCGATGAGTCCCAGATCGCAGCCTGGGCGCCGACGTCGACGCCGCGAGTCGGGTGCGGCAGCATCAGCGCGACCGGGTCGCCGCTCATCTCGCGGCCGACGATGAGCTTCTGCTGGTTGCCGCCGGACAGCGACGCCGCGCGGTGGTGTCGATGCCGGGCGTGCGGACGTCGTACTCGTCGACGATCCGCTGGGTGTTCAGTGCGCGCGCCGCTTCGGTCGATCCAGCAGGCCGCTGCACGTTCGGCGGCCGGGTCTGGTGGCCGAGGATCTGGTTCTCCCACAGCGGCGCGTCCAGCAGCAGGCCGTGCCGGTGCCGGTCCTCGGGGATGTAGCGCGATGCCGGCCTCGCGGCGGCGCGCGGGTCGACCAGCTGGACGATGTCCTCGGTCGCGCGAGCTCGATCGGTCCCGGTGAGGCCGGCGCATGCCCATGATCGCCTCGACCAGCTCGGCCTGGCCGTTGCCCTCGACCCCGGCGATGCCGAGGACCTCGCCGCTGGTGGATCGTCGAAGCGAGATGTCGTCGAGCACGTGTGCGCCCGTCGGCGCGACGTGGACCGTCGAGGTCGGCCTGACCGTCGAGCGTCAGCCATGTCGGTGACCGTCGACTCTCGGTCTCGGGCGGGCAGCTCGCAGCCGACCATCAGCTCGGCGAGCTGCGCGGGCGGTGACCTGTCGGCAGGCACGGTCGGCGACCGTCGTGCCGCGCCGGATGACGGTGATCTCGTCGGCGACCGCGAGCACCTCGTCGAGCTTGTGCGAGATGAAGCATGATCGGTGATGCCCTCGACGCTTCAGCATCGCGCAGGTTGCCGAACAGCTCGTCGACCTCCTGCGGCACCAGCACCGCCGTCGGCTCGTCGAGGATCGAGGATGCGTGGCGCCGCGGTAGAGCACCCTTGAGGATCTCCACCCGCTGCCGGTCGCCGACGCCGAGGTCGCTCGACCAGCTCGTCGGGCTCGACGTCGAGCCCGTACGCGTCGGAGATGCTCATGATCGTCGCCTGCGCGCGCCGACGTCGATGGCCCGGCTGCCAGCTCGGCTGCCGAGGACGACGTTCTCCAGCACGGTGAGGTTGTCGGCCAGCATGAAGTGCTGGAACACCATGCCGATGCCGGCGTCGATGGCGTCGGTCGGTGAGCGGAACGGCGACCTCGCTGCCGTCGACGAGATCGTGCCGTCGTCGGGCCGCTGCATGCCGTAGAGGATCTTCATCAGCGTCGACTTGCCGGCGCCGTTCTCGCCGACGATGGCGTGGACTGGTGCCGCGGCGTACGACGATGTTGATGTCGTCGGTTGGCGACGACACCGGGGAAGCGCTTGGTGATGCCGCGCAGTTCGACGGCTGCGTCCGCGGTGCCTGGCGCGGCGCTGCCGGGCGGTGCGAGCACTCGCTCCATGGAGACGCGGCACTGCGTCCGCCGGAGACCAGTCACGTCGCGGATATAGACCGGGGCCCGGGAGACGCTACCGTCGCCTCGGACCCGGTCTGGTTGCGTCGTGTCAGACCCGGTTGTACTGTGGTCGGAACCGTGATCTCGCCGTCGATGATCTGCTGCCTTGAACGTCGTCGAGCTCGGTCTTGATGTCGTCGACCTGGCCACCGCTGGTCGGAGTAGCCCGACGCCGTCCACGTTCAGGTCGTAGGTGGTGCGGGCCGGCGGCGAACGTCGTCGTCGCACTACCTTGAGATGAAGTCGTAGACCGCGACGTCCACCTTCTTCAGCATCGAGGTCATGATCGACGTCCTGCACTGCCGGGTCGGCGGTCGTTGTACTGGTCGGAGTCGACGCCGATGGCCTAGGCCGCCGGGCGGCCTTGGCGGCCTCGAAGCACGCCGCCGCCGGAGCCGCCGGCGGCCTGCGTAGACGATGTCGGCGCCGTGCGTCGTACATGCCCGGCAGCGGCACGTCTTGCCCTTGGCCGGGTCACTGAAGCCGGAGAAGTCCGGCGGCTGGGTCAGGTACTTGACCTGGACCTTGATGTCCGGGCTTGACGGCCTCGGCGCCGGCCTCGTAGCCCGGCCTGGAACTTGTGGATCAGCGGGCACGTCGACGCCGCCGACGAAGCCGACGTTGCCGGCTTGGCGACTTCAGCGCCGGCGGCCGCGCCGACCAGGAACGAGCCCTGCTCCTCGGCGAAGCAGCAGGTTGGCGACGTTGGCGCCGTCGGCAGCGCTGTCGCTCGATGATCGCGAAGGCTTGATGTCCGGCGGCTCCTTGGGCGACCTTCGCCGACCGACGCCGGGTAGGCGAAGCCGATCGGCGATGACCGGGTTGTAGCGCGGCCTGGCGAGCAGGCGCGCAGGCGCTCCTCCTTCGCGGACGTCCGGCTCCGCCGTTGCTGGCCTCGAGCCTCGCTCGGCCTCGACGCCGAGGTCGGCCCTGGCCTCGATCAGGCCGGCGGCGGCGGCGTCGTTGAACGACTGGTCGCCGCGGCCGCCGATGTCGTACGCGAGGCCGACCTTCCGGTCGCTCGTCGCGGCGCGGCAGCTACCGCTGGCCTGGCTCGGTCGTGTCGGTGCCGCTGGAGCTGCCGCTGGAATCGTGTTACCGCCGCGAGGCCGTCGCCCCATGGGCCGGAGTCGCCGATTGTCAGGATTGACGCAGACTGCCCAATGTGGTCACCCGTCGCAAGGGCGCCTCCTCATGCTCATGGGCCGCCGGCCGACTGATCGGGTGAACGGTATAGGCTCCGGCGTCCGTGACGACACCTCTGGAGGCTCGAGCCGCGCGTTCGTTACCCACCGGTGACCTGCGGGCGTCGGTGCGCTCGTAGCCAACCTGATCCCGACGGCCATGGTGGGGTCCCGTACCGGGCCACTCAGCTCGTCCCGCCTGGGCCGTTATCTGGTCAGCGGGTGGCCGGGTCAGGGCGAAGCGTGGCAGCCTCGGCCAGAACCCGGGCGCCGATGCCAGATGGCGCGCTCGTCGATACGCAGGTTCCCTGGTGCAGGTCGTACGTCGGCAGCACCGTCCGGCGGCTCGCCGAGCCGGGCCATCGCCCCTGGGACCCGGTCGAGGTACCGGCCGAAGTCCTCGCCGCCAAGGCTCTGCCGGTCGCCACTACCCGGCCGGTGCCGCCGAGCACCGCCCGGACGGCGGTGCCATGATCCGGCTGGACTCGTCTCGTTGACCACGGGCGGGACGCCGCGCTGGTGTAGGTCGACCTCCGCCGTCACGCCGTACGGCGACGGACGATGTCTGCGACGATCGGCGCGGACCAGGGCGCCGCGTCGGCCCAGGCAACGGCGTCGAGCATCCGCACGGTGCCGGTCGACCTCGCCCGTCGCCGGGGATCACGTTGGGCGCCGGCCGGCGCGCACCGACGCCCCACACCACGCTGACGCCGGCCCGCGGGTCGATCCGGCGGGACAGGACCGCGGGCAGCTCGGTGAGTACCTTGCCGAGGGCGAAGGTGAGGTCTTCGGTCAGGTGCGGTCGGGCTGATACTGCCGCGCCAGCCGTGCAGCCGACGCCAGGGCGTCGGCTGCACTCGGTGAGCGGCCCGCGCGCAGCCCGACTGGCCGACGTCGACGCGTGGGTCGCAGTGCAGCGCGAAGCAAGATCGCGATCGACTCTTCGAGCGCGCCCGTGCATCAGGCCAGCGCGCCGCCGCGGCATGACCCCTCGGCCGGCTGGAACAGCAGCCGGACGCGGCCCGGTCAGCAGTCCCCGCGTCGTGCACCTCGCGCGAGGGCCGAGCGGCCGGCACCGGCAGCGCAGGCCGTGTGCACGTCGTGGCCGCAGGCGTGGGCGACGCCGGCGTGGTGCTGGCCCAGGGGTCGTCGGTGGTGTCGACGGCAGCGCGTCCATGTCGCCCGGAGGGCGATGAGCGGCCCGTCGGCACCGAGGTCCGCGGCGGCGCCGGTGCGCTGGTAGCGTCAGCGTCCAGCCGGCCTGCTCGACCTGTCTCGAGACCACCTCGGAGGTGCGCAGTTTCTTCGGACCAGGACAGCTCGGGGTGCGCAGGTCGCGGCGCAGGTCGACGAGGTCCGTGTCGTAACTTGTCGACCACGTCGGAATGATCCCGGTGGCGGCCGCCGTCGACGCGATCCGCGGGTCATCAGCTCTTGTGCTCGGGCATGTCCCCCGAAGGGTAGTTGAGTCTCGGGAGCAGGACCTCCGGCGCGGGTCGAACGAAGCCTGACGAGCTTCAGGGCCCCTGACGCCGTGGTGCTGGCGCGTCGTAAACCCCCGGTCGGTGCGTTCAGGTCACGGCGTGATCGTGACGACCTGGCCCTTGGGTTTTTGCCGGGCAGCGAGTGGATTGTCGCGAGCAGCCCGGTCGGCGTGGTCTCGACGGCGGCCGGGAGCGGCACGTGGAGTGTAGGTCTCTCACCTTCGACGAACCTGCTTTGATCGCCGATCTCGCTGAGAAGCCGCGCGACGTAGATGTCGCCGTTGGGCTGGCCACGGCGACCCCGGTCGGGCTGAGCAGCCCAGTCGGCGATGGTCGCACCTTGCCGGTGGCCGGATCGACCCAGGACACGGCCGTTGGAGCCCGAAGCTCGGGTCCTCCGGGCCCCTGGCAGGCTTGTGACGTAGAGCAGGCCGCCTGGGCCGACCTTCGATGTCGGTGGGCACGCGCTGACGGCGCTTCTTGCCGACGGTGCAGCGGGGCAGGTGGTTCGCTGCTGCGGCGTCAGCGGTATCTGAGCTTGACCGGCTGAGGGCAGCCACGGTGGGAGAAGACCCCGGTGGGCGAGATCGCGACAACCGGGCAAGTTGGCACCGGCGTTTCATCGGTGACGCCGCTCTCGCCACTGCGGTCGCGTAGGGTGGACCTTTGCGGCCCGAGTAGAACCGGACCTGGCTCGGGCAGCTGCGAGGCAGACCGGGGCGTCTCGGAGGGAAGCCGTACTTCTGAACTTGCCGTCCGGGCCGGCCTGCTTCTCGTAGGCGAAGGTGTCACCTGGACCAGCCAGCCGACCGCTCCCGTCGAGGGTCCAGACCTTGCCGCCCTTTTGTGCCTTGGGGTCACTGGTGGTGAACCGGAAGCGCCTCGCCACCGTCGTGGCCGAGACGCCGCTCTCGGCGGCGCCTTCTGCGAGTTTGCGAAGACGACCGTCGGTCATCCGCCGGTTCGCTTGTAGAGAGGGCCGGCGAAGACTGTCGGCCCGGTAGCGGGTGCCGTCCTGGCGCACCGGGCGACGCTGAAGCAGGCCGACCAGCTGCTTGGCGACAGAGCGTCGACTTTCGGCCCAGCCCGCTGTTGCGCTTTGGGGGGCGGCACTGCGGCGCCGGCGGAGCGCGGCGCCGGCGGTTGCCGCCGGCGAGCGCCAAGCCTGCCGCTGTCGCGGCGAGGACGTGACGGGATGCGCATGGCTCTTCCTCCGGGATGAACGGGCGATGACGAGACGTCCGATCGAGGCTACCGGTTGCCCCTCCTGACGCATCCGTGCTCGCCCGGAGATCTGCAATACGTCGGGACGTCCCGTGCCGACAAGAGGGGAGCTGTCCGACCAGTCGGGACAGGCGGGCGACGATCAAAATTTGCCTATCCGGGTGAAGCCCGTCGTACGCCGCGAGGATGCCGGTCGGCCGCGGCCGGCGGCCGGCAGCTCGCCTGCGCAGCACCTGCGGCCGCGCACCTCGGTCGCGGATCCGGCGGTACGCCCGGCCAGTGCCGCAGCCGCTGGTCGAGCTCGTCGCGGACCAGCGCCCACGGTGAAGTCGAGCTGCTGGTGGGCGCGCTTCGTCGGCGAGCCCGTCCGCGCCGAGGTGCGCCGCGGTGGGCGAGCACCGCGTCCCACAGCGTCGTCGACGCCGACGTCGGTGAGCCCCGAGACAGGTGACGACCGGCGGCGCCCACGTCGCCTGGCCGTGCACCAGCCGCAGCGCCCCGGCCAGGCTCGCGGGCTGCGCCGCCGCGCCTCGGTCTTCCGCGGTCGCCGTCGGCCTTGTTCACCGCGATCACGTCGGCGATCTCGAGGATGCCCTTCTTGATGCCCTGCAGCTGGTCGCCGGTGCGGCGCCACAGGGTCAGGAAGAGGAACGTGTCGACCATGCCGGCCACCGTGACCTCGGACTGGCCGACGCCGACCGTCTCGACCAGCACCACGTCGTACGCCGCGCGCCTCGAGCACCGGCATCGCCTGGCATGGTCGCCCGGGCCGACGCCGCCGAGGGTGCCGGCGCTCGGCGAGGGCCGGATGTAGGCGTGCGGGTCGGCGGCGAGCGTCGCCATCCGGGTCTTGTCGCCGAGCACCGAGCCGCCGGTGCGCGATGCTCGACGGGTCGACCGCGAGGACGCCGACCCGGTGGCCGGCCGCGGTCAGCCGGCGTGCCGAGGGCCTCGATGAACGTCGACTTCCGACGCCCGGGCACGCCGGAGATGCCGACCCGGACTGCGGCGAGCGGACCCCGACGGCGCCCTCGGCGAGCGGGTCAGCAGCTCGCGCGCCTGCGCGCGGTGCTCGGGCTTGGAGCGACTCCACGAGCGTGATCGCCCGCGATGACCGCGGCCCGGCGTCTGCGGCGCTGGACTCCCGTCCGACGAGCGGCGACGTCAGGCGGGCATCAGTGGCTGCAGCTGCTCGCGCAGCCGGGCGGCAGCAGGTCGAGCGCGGACTCGGCGATCACGCGTGCCCGGCAGGAAGACCGCGGCGGCGCCCATCTCCTCGAGCGTCGGTACGTCGCCGGGCGGGATGACGCCGCCGATCACGACCATGATGTCCGTCGCGTCCGCGGTCTGCCAGGTGCCTTCTTCAGACGCCGGGAGCAGGGTGAGGTGTCCGGCGGCGAGCGACTGCTCACGCCGACGATGTGGACGTCGGCGTCGACAGCCTGCTGGGCGACCTCCTCCGGCGTGGAGAACAGCGGGCCCACGTCGACGTCGAAGCCCAATGTCGGCGAAGGCGCTGACGATGACCTTCTGGCCGCGGTCGTGGCCGTCCTGGCCCATCTTGGCGACTCGAGGATCCGCGGGCGGCGGCCCTCGGCCTCCTCGAACTCGTCGTCGGCCGCCTCGAGCACCTGCCGGACGCAGCGTCGTCGCCGGCGGAGCCGGACTCGTCCCTGAACACGCCGGTGATCGTACGGATCACGGCCTGGTGCCGGCCGTACACCTTCTCGAGCGCGTCGGAGATCTCGCCGACCGTAGCCTCGCTCGGCCCGCGTCGACGTCGAGCGTGAGCAGGTTGCTGTCGAGGATCCGTGGCGTGGCGCCGTCCGGCGGACGCGGGTCAGCGCGCCGAGGCGTGCGGCGTACCGTCGGTCGTCGCGCTCGGCGCGCAGGAGCCGCTCGAGCTGGGCTCGCTGGCGCGTAGACCTCGTCGTTGTCGACCTTGCAGCACGTCGAGCGTGTCCTCGTCGGCGGGCCGGTAGGTGTTGACGCCGATCACCGGCCTGGCGCGCCGGAGTCGATCCGGGCCTGCGTGCGGGCGGCTGGCCGCCTCGATCGCGCAGCTTCGGGGATGCCGGCTCTCGATCGCCTTCGGCCATGCCGCCGGCCTGCTCGACCTCCTGGATGTGCGCCCAGGCCCGCTCGGCGCAGGTCGTGGCGTGAGCCGCTCGACGTAGTACGAGCCGCCCCACGGTCGATGGTGCCGGTCGTGCCCGCTCTCCTGCTGCAGCAGCAGCTGCGTGTTGCGGGCGATCCGGGCGCGAGAAGTCGGTCGGCAGCGCGAGCGCCTCGTCGAGCGCGTTGGTGTGCAGCGACTGGGTGTGCCCCTGGTCGCGGCCATCGCCTCGATGCAGGTGCGGCACCACGTTGTTGAAGACGTCCTGCGCGGTCAGCGACCAGCCGGAGGTCTGCGAGTGGGTGCGCAGCGCACAGCGACTCTGGGTTCTGGCGGGTCGAACTGCGCGCACCAGCCGCGCCCAGCAGGCGCCCGCGCGCGCGCATCTTGGCGACCTCCATGAAGAAGTTCATGCCGATCGCCCAGAAGAAGCTGACAGCCGCGGCGCGAACTTGTCGATGTCGAGCCCGGCGTCGAGGCCGGCGCGGACGTACTCGACGCCGTCGGCCAGCGTGTAGGCGAGCTCGAGGTCCGGCGGTCGCCCCGGCCTCCTGCATGTGGTAGCCGGAGATCGAGATCGAGTTGAAGCTGCGGCATCTGCTCGCGAGGTGTAGCGCGAAGATGTCGGAGATGATCCGCATCGACGGCGTCGGGCGGGTAGATGTAGGTGTTGCGGACCATGAACTCTTTGAGGATGTCGTTCTGGATGGTCCCGGCTGAGCTGCTCGGGCGGCACGCCCTGCTCCTCGGCCGGCGACGATGTAGAGCGCCAGCACCGGCAGCACCGCGCCGTTCATCGTCATCGACACCGCACATCTTGTCGAGCGGGATGCCGTCGAACAGCGTGCGCATGTCGTAGGATCGAGTCGATCGCCACGCCCGGCCATGCCGACGTCGCCGCGCGACCCGCGGGTGGTCGGAGTCGTAGCCGCGGTGGGTGGCGAGGTCGAAGGCGACCGACAGGCCCATCTGCCCGGCCGCGAGGTTGCGCCGGTAGAAGGCGTTGGACTCCTCGGCGGTGGAGAAGCCGGCGTACTGGCGGATGGTCCACGGCTGGTCACGTACATGGTCGGGTAGGGCCCGCGCAGGAACGGCGAGAGGCCGGGCCAGGTGTCCGCGCGCGTCGAGGCTCCCGGTGCTCGGGGCGCCGTAGACGCGGAAGGATGTCGATCCCCTCGGGCGACTCAGCCGGCTCGGCCGCGTCGGACCATGGCGGCCGACCCGCTGGCCTGGGGCCGCCCGAGGTCGAGGCCGGCGAAGGCTCTTCGGGACCGCTCATCGCGCAGCTGCCTCCCGGGTCCGGGTCAGAGGCTCCAGCGCGTCCACGCCCGCGCCGCGCGCGCGATAATCGGCCTCCCAGAAGAGCGGGAGTGGCCGCGCGTGTCCGGACTACCGACGACGACCACCCGCCGCGCCCCGGCTGTCGCGCAGCGAACGCCGGCGGCGCCGTCGGCCCACGCGGCGGCAGGCGCCGTCGCATCGGTGCCGGCCAGGCACGCCACGCTCTGGCCGCCGTACGCCGCCAGCCAGGTCGATCAGCGTCGCGGTCGGCCCTCGCGACATCGTCGACGGGCGATGCCGCCGGCCGCGAGCAGGCTGGCGGCGAACGCCGGCGCGCGCCGTGTGCGCCGCGACCGTGCCCATGGAGCCGCCAGCGGAAGACGCGACGCGGGGTGCCGGCTCCGGCGCGCAGCGCACTCGAAGCGCGCGAGCGCCGTAGCGGCGGACCCCGTCGCCCCCGCGCCCTGGCGCTCGGGGAGGGTGTCTCCCCTGGAGGGTTCGGGAACTCCGCTGGGCCCGGTCAGCGGCCGCTTCCGCGTGGCGACCTCCCCGCTCGCGCTCAGCTCGCCGGTCCGCCGCGACCACGGGCATCGATGCTCCGCGCCCTCCTCGAGCCGCCCGAACAGGCTCCCACGCCGCGACGGCCAGGTCGTCAGTCGGAGCTTCTCGACGGCGCACGGCGCCGCCGGCGGGGTCGGTGACCGCTGGCGCACGTGCGACTCGGCGATCGGGCAGCGCGCTGGTGCTGCGCGCGATCCGGCGCCCGAACCCGACGGGCCGACCGTAAAGGGCTGTCGGAGCGGGCCGCACATTGACCGCGGCGGCTGCCGCCGGCCCCGGCCGCGAAGGCGGCGACCGTGGTGCGGAGCATGTTCACCCCACGGGTGCGTACGTGCTCATCATGGGCCGGCTAGCAATACGTAACTGAACTGAAGTACAA
>ERZ1370068.6718-contig-5685_pt1 | contig 68788 bp, 103 predicted proteins | sample MGYA00561227_ERZ1370068 | MGnify/ENA primary metagenome ERZ1370068 (study PRJEB38410, sample SAMEA6850437) | metagenome | study: Metagenomic assessment of the ecological functions of the soil: analysis of the soil microbiota associated with the... | reverse complement strand
GTTACGTACGGCCTTCGAGTCGCGCGACGGCCAGGTGCAATCCTGCGAGCGACTGCGCGTCACTGACGAGAGAGGCCAGTTGCCTCAACTTCGCGCGAGCGTCGGCAGACGTCGTCGGGCGAGAGAAACGGCGACTCGCGAATGAAGAGCGCGAACACGGTCGGAGAGAGCTGGCGATCGAGCGAGCAATGGCGGGCCGACCTCGACCGCGAGCTTCAGCGTTTCGATGGCGGCAACCGCATCAACGGTATGTCGAGCTGGGCCATCCCAAGCGCAAGACCTGAGATCAACAAGGGCGTCGGCCGGCACTTCCCGTCGGTCGATCGCGGTGTCGGTGATCCTGATGACGTCGCTGGTGCGGCCCCGCCGCATAACGCCCGGTCGCGGCGACCTGTTGTCGACGGCCGGTTGCGGGCGTCCGCCGTGCGCGCTTGGGGGAATGCCAGGCGGTGGGGGTCTAAGAGTCGGAGAAGATAGCACGGAAATCAGGTTCCACGTTCCAGGCCCCAGGGAACCAGAACCCAGAACCCAGAACCCAGAACCCAGAACCTGAGAACCCAGAACCCTATCGCACCACCCGCTCAACTCGACGATCGGGCACCAGCCACATGAGCGCGACGAGGGTGTAGATGCCGAGTGAGATCCACACGTGGACGAAGGCGGCCGGAATCGCGATCAGATAAGCAGCACCGGAGAAATTTCACGTCGCTCTCCTGACGGCGGTCGCAAGCTTGACCCGTCCTTCCGTCCTGATGATCAGCTGCTGCAGGACGTGCACCCAATCGCGGACAAGAGCAGCACGACGCCGTAGGCGGCGGTCGGGAGGGGAGCAAAATCCCTCTCGTCCATCCGTGGCGGTCACAAACGGCACGAGCGACAACCAGAACAGCAAGTGGAGGTTGGCCCACAAAGATCGGTGCCATTTACGCGCGTCGTGATGAATCATGTGGTGGTGGTTGCTCCAATAGATTCCTAAAAACACGAAGCTCAGGACGATCGAGATCGGCTTCGCGAGCTGGTGCACCGCCTCCGGAAAAGTCGTCTGAGGCACTTTCAACTCGAGAATCAGCGATCGATCAGAATCGCGATCACGCCGTCACTGAACGCTCAGCCGCGTCTTTGTCATCGCTCCTCAGGCTCCCGCCGCAACGGAACTGAATCTCGTTACGCCATACGTCTTGTATGACAAGGTATCTTGCTCATATGGTGCTCTCATGACGCCAACCGACCGCTCAGACGACTGGCGCAGCATCGAGCGTAGCTCAAAAGAGGCTCCATCGAGCTCATTGTGCTTCACCTGGCCCATGAGCCTACGGCCAAGCGAGAGAGATTGTCACCAAGCTCACCGAGCGAACCAATGGCGAGCTGGAGGTGACCGACGGCACGCTGTGTCCGTCCCCTACCGGCTCGAGCGGGCTGGATGCGTGGACGTGCGCTGGGAAACCCCGAACGCGGGTCCCCAGGAGCATTACCGACTGACCACCGAAAGGCCGCGCCGAGCTGGCCCGACTCACGCAGGAGCGGGACCAGCCTTTGCCGGCGCCATGGCCCGGCTTCGGCAAAAAACTGGAGCAGCTATGACCCTCGCAGACGACTACATCAATCGAGTGATCGCCAACATGCCGCAGGCGACGCCGTTGCGCGCGCAGATCGCCCAGAACTGCGCGGCCTCATCGCCGAGCGGACTGAGCGCGGCCAGCTGATGGACGAAGTGCTTCGGCAACTCGTGGATCCGGTCAGGTTGGCTGAGTCGCACTTCTCGCGGCGTACGCTCGTGCTGAAGTCCTGGCGCCGGGCCGCGGCGAAGATTGTGGACACCCTCTATTGGTTGGCGTGGCCGCCTTCTTCGGGGGGCCCGCTCCTGGTGGATCCGCGCGGAGCTCTTCCCGTCGCTCCTGTTTCTGTTCATCGGCGTTGTTCTTCGTCGCGCTGTCGCTCGGTGTCTACACGGTGTTTGCCGAGTGGCACTTCGGCAAGACCGTCGGCAACATCTGATGGGCCTGCGCGTCGCGCAGGAATCAGGCGCGCGCATCAGCTTCGGCCAGGCCATCGTCCGTCAATTCCCGCAATGGCTCCAGGTCTTCTGGATCGACGCGATGTTCGCGATCTTCACCGAGAGATATCGCGCGTCGGAGCGCGCGCCAAACGACGCGGTTATCGGCGCGGCTTGCATAACATCTCCATGCGTTGACGGGGCTGGCGTGGTCAGCCAGATGCTGGTCACATCTTTCGTCATCGGTTCTTCGCATGGATCGTGAGACACCTCTGCGCTTTTCCGCGCGGCTCTGGCGCGACTCATGGCGCTTTCTGGCCCGGCGCCAACTGGTACGACGCAATGCCCCATCGCCCGTCGGGCAGGTCGTGGATGCTGACGGAGGTGCGCCTCGAGGGCGGATCGTCGCGATGTGAGCTCAGGCGCTGGTGCGAGCAGCGTCGTGCTGACTGGCGTTTCTGACGCTCTGTCTTTGTCGATCTCTCGCCCGCCCGCTACCGATCTTCAGCACCGCCAAGCCTGGATATGTTGATGGGTCCGACGGCACAAGGCGGCCTGCGGCGCATGCCGGCGCTGGAGTGGAACTCGGCGCGGGCGAGCGTATCGTCGATCTGAAGATCCAACTGCGGAAGCACGGCGCAATATCAGGATGGTGACTGACGAAGCCGGAGAACCGCTTGCGGGCATCGCCATCCGCGCCGTGTTCGGCTGGTGGTCGTCGACGGCCGCCGGCAATCGCGCGGGTGTCTCTGGAAGAACCGGGCCGGACGACCGCGGCATCTACCGCATCGCCACGCTCTTTCGTCCGGGCGAGCATATCGTCGCGGTCCCATCGACGATGATCAAAGCCCCTTCGCAATCACTTCAGGACTTCCCGGAAAAGCCGAGGGCCGCCTCTCGTGATACGGCGGAAACGGCCGCCTCGGTGGCTGGGATTTTTCCTTCCGCCGCTCTGAACCAGAGAACCAGCTTGTGGGTGACCTGTTGCTGCAAGGCAGGTTCTCTTCACCACGGGCGCCGAGTGAAGCTGGTGGGAACGTCGAGGTACCCCACCGCGTTCTATCCGCCGGCGCAGGATCTCGGAGATGACGCCGATCACGATCGGTGCGGTGAATTCAGATCAGGTGTCGATTTCGCCTCGGCCCGTCAAGACCGCGCGGCTGTTGGGCAAAGTGATTGGACCAGATGGCCCTGTGGGGAACGCGGCTCTGCGGCTGGGTACTCGCGACACCTGATGGCTTGCCGCGGCACCTGGATTTGAAACGGCGTTGGCGCTGAGTGATGCGAGCGGAGCCTTCACGATTCTGGGTGTTCCTGCCGGGGGCGATACGTTCTCAGCGTTTCAAGATCCTCGGCTCCGAAGATCCCGCTCGTTGCCGCGGTGTTGCCCCCATCAACGTTGTGGGCAACAGAGACGCTGACGGTGGGGTCATCGGACATCACGAATCTTTCTGATCAACGCTCGCGCCGGTTCGCACATCAGTGGGCGCTTCGTGTTCGAGGGCATTGCCCGAGCCGCCGCCCGGCCTGAGATTGCAGCAGGTAAGAATCAACGTGGTCGATGTGGCCGATTTGACCTGAGACGACGAGTCGCTTCAACCAATGCGTGATTCCAGTGGTAGGTTTACGTCAAACGGCCTCGCGGGAGGGAACATTTCGTCACTCCCTTTCCTATCGGCGGTGGGTGGACGCTGAAGTCCGTCACGTTCGCGGGCGTGACGTGGCTGACCAGCCCTTCGACCTCAAGGCTGAAGACATCACGGGCGTCGTCACAAGCATTCACCGATCGCCCCGCGCACGCTCTCTGGTGTCGTGCGCGACGCGCAAAGCGCACCTGATCCCGATGCGGCCGCCGCCCTATTTCCAGCTGACAGCCTTCTTTGAAGGGCTTCGGTGCGCGTCCGCTGCGTTTTCAGAACGTTCGTGTCGCGAAGACAGGCGCCTACATCCTCACCGGCCTCCTGCCGGGTGACTACCTTTGTCGCAGCGATTCCAGATGCGTCGTCCGAGGGCTGGTGTGACAGCAAGTTTCTCGCCGCACCTGTCGCGCGGCCGCGCGGGTGCAGATCGGCGACGGCGACAAGAAGATGTTGATCTCACGACGAGCTTACGCTGATGGCGCCTTCAAGAAAGATCCTGTTCGCACCGTTTTTGCGCCGGCGCGTTGTGTCCCTGCACGCCAACAGCCAGCTCGGGACGGAGCGGTCAGTCCACCGAAAGCGCACTGCGGTTCTCGCTGAAGGCCCTGACCGCCGACGGGACGGTTTTCAGCCTGTGCGCCGAAAAGCAGCGAATCACTGTTGCCAGTTCCGACTCACAGTCGGGCAATAGCGACGACGGCTGACGACGGTTCTCTCGTTTGTGGTTCGCGAACTGCCCGCCGGTCATTACTACCTGAAGCAGGAAGGCGGCCTTTGTTGACGTAGCGCACGGCGCGTCGCGTCCTGGCCGCGCGCGGGCACGCCGATCGCCGTCGCCGCCGACGGGCAGCAAGTCACGAACCTTGTTTCTGAAGATCTCGCGTGGAGGTGTGCTAGCCGACGCGTGATCGATCAGAACGGTCAACCGTCGCCCGGCAGTGACGGTGCAGGTGTTCGCCGATCGCTACTCCTGACTCGCGAGCGTCGACTTCTCCCACCCGTCAGCAGTGCCGTCACCGACGACCTCGGCGCCTATCGTGTACGGCCTGCTTCCGGGTAACTACTCTCATCGTCTCGACGCCCCGGATCGACCCTTCCCTCGGGTGTCTATGCAGCATGGAGATCCGCCGGAATCACGCCTACCGACGTGCAGCGCGCTCAAAGCCTGCACTGTCAGTGTCGGGCCTGCTGCGCCCGCGCGCGAACTGACCGTGAATTACGCGCCGATCTTCCCGCACCAGCGACATTACGGCGGCAGCCATCGCCATCATCACGCTGGCCGCAGCCGAGAGAACTACGGGCCTCGACATTCCGATCTGGCTTTGTTCCGACCGCCCATCGAGGGCCTCGTCCGCGAGGCTCGGCTGCTGCGTCAATTGCCTCGGTCGAGGTCACCTTCCAAGGCAGGCGCGTATCCAGGATTGACACCATGAATAGCTCGAGGCTCGACACGAACGGCGCTTACCATTTCCCGCCGGAATCGCCCCAGAATTTACACGCTACTCGCGAGGGTGGCACCAGTACAAGCCGCCGCGGACAACCCCCGGTTCAGGCGAATGTAGGTGGGCAGGAGTGGTGAGGATTCGTCCTGGCCACGCGCGAGATCGTCGTGAATGGAGACGACCTGAACGACCTCACGCTTGAACCTGCGTTGAGAGTAGTAGCGCGCCTCCAATTCGAAGGCACGACAAAGCGCCGCTTGCCGCAAGACCCAGCAAGGCGGCCTTTAATCTCGAAGCGGTCAGTGGCGGGGATCAGGCTCGCTGGCAATACGGTGATCGATTCGGATGGACGCCCGAACTTCGCGGTGTCGCCGGGCCGGGTATTAATGCAAATCACTACCGGGCCATCGAACGCCGGAAGCAGCCTGCCGTACAGTTGTAACGGCAGGGATCATTTTGACGGCGTTGCCGTGAGATCAAGCCCGGCGAGAATCTCACCGATTTTGTGATTACAGCACACCGATCACCCAACCGAACCTCTCGGGAGACGACTCCTCGGTGTCGCCGGACGGCCGGCGCCCGACTACTTCATCGTCGCCTTCCCAGTGGCAAATCAGATTGGGTGCCGCGATCGCGCCGCATCAAGCAGGTGCGCCCCTGGTAGCGACGGCGATCTGTTTTCAAGAACCTACCCGCGGTATACTACCTTCTGCCGCTGCGCTCACTGATGTGGAAACCGAGATTCAACCGACCGTCGGCTTTTCGCTGCGCTCGTCGCGGTGCGATCAAAGCCACTTCCAGGACGGCGAGAGAAAATCGCAGGATTTGAAGCTTGCAGGAGGCGACCAGCGCGCGCCAACAGCGTGCAGTAGACTTGCTCCGAATGGCATCTGACTGCGGCGTTCCCTCATCGCGTGTGCAATCTCGCGCCTCGGGCATCCCGATGGTCAACGTTCCGCTCCTCACCGCCTGCCGCGGCTCTTCCTCTGGCAACAAGCGATCGGCATCACCGGTGTTCCTGACGGCCTGCGACGAGAATTGCTCTGGCGCATCGCACGCATCCCGCGCCGCCGAAGCGGTCGGCGACGCCCGCTGGCAGGCGCCGCGCCGCCGCGGCGACGCACGCGCGCGCTTTACGTGCTGATGTTCGCAATCCCGCTCTCCGGCTGGCTCTACAGCTCGGCGACCGGCGTATCGGTCGTCTACCTCGGACTTGTCCCGCTGCCGGACCTGGTGCCAAAGACAAGGCGCCTCGCGGCGGTCCTGCAGGCGGTCCACGGTACATTGAACTTCACCCTGTTCATGCTGGTCTGTGTGCATGTCGGGGCGGCGCTCGCGGCATCAGATCGTCCACCGCGACGGCGTGCTCTCCCGCGGATGCTCCCGTACCTGTCGGCGACCGGACCAGAGGGCTGCGATGAAGATGCTGCACTTCGTTTGTCCCCTCGCTCGCCGTCATGCTGATGGCATGGCCGTCCGGCGGCGCTGGCGCGCAGGGTGTGCTGATCGACCGCAGTGAAATTCCGCTTCGTGGCGAAGCAGATGGGCGGTGGACGTCGAGGGCCGCTTCCGCAAGTGGAAGGCCAACGTCGATTTCCGCCCGAATGATCTGGCGAACATCAAAGGCCGCCTTCGAGATCGAGCTTGCGAGCATCGATCTCGCGAGCGAGGAGACCGAGACCGAGATCCGCCGGCCCAGCTGGTTCGACACCGCGAAGTTCCCGCTCGCCACGTTCGAGTCGACGAGCGGTGCAGGCCTGGGCAGCGACCGCTACGAGATCGACGGCCGGCTCTCGATGAAGGGCGTCACCCGCGACGTCTCGGTTCCTGGTCGCGCTGCGCGAAGGATGCTGCGGCGGCAACAGCGTCGCCGAAGGCCAGTTCACGGTCAAGCGCCTCGACTATCAAGATCGGCGAAGGCATGTGGGCGGATACGAGACACCGTTGCGGACGAGGTCGCCATCCGCGTCCGGATGGCTGCTGCCGCCCGGTGCAATAATGGCGTCGGCCGCCGGCACATCGCGGTCCCGCTGCCGCTGCCCGGGAATAGCAGCCCGCTGCGTAATGTGTTCCGCAGGATGGCCCGCAACGGGACCGCGTGCCACGTGCGTACGCGCCGTACCAGGCGAACGAATCGCGATGCCCGAGACGACTCAGGAACGCGATCGCTCACCGCTATCGCATGCGTCGCGGTCATTCGCCGATGCGTCGTTCGCGCCGATGGTCGCGCGCTGCACAGACCTACCGGATCGACTCCGGATCGCACTCGACCGCCGGGTTCGCGGTGACTCACTTCGGCAGTCCTCCGTCAGAGCGGCCGGTTTCGTCGCGTGTCGGGCGACGATACGTGCGTCGATCCCGACGGCGCCGCGCGGCGGTAGCATCGGCGTCGCCATCGATCCTCTGCGTCGGTCGACACCGGGCTGGGGTCTGCGCGACGACTTCATCCGCGGCGCAGAATGATGTTCGACGTCGCGCGCTACCCGCAGATCATGCAATTCCGCTCCACGCCACCTCGGAATATCGCGACCGCCAGGATCGTCGCCGCGGAGGTGCCGCCATCACGTTGCACGGCGTCACCCGGCCACTGCGGCTCGAAGTCCATCGCCTCGCGGTGTGGTCCACAAGGCCGGCGACGGTCGCATGGAACTGCGAAGCGCCGTTCACCGGGCGTCTGCCGCGGCGCGAATTCGGGATGCACGTTCGCCTACCCGCTCGTCGGCGACGACCGTGCACGCTCGATTCTTGCGATCGCCGCATTCCGCGCTCGACGACGAAGCCGAGGCGGCGTCGCACTGAGGGCGGCGACACCTCGCGCAGCGCCGACGAGCTCTCTTCATCCGCTCGCACGGCGGCGACGAGCTCGCGCGTGATCCCGGGCTCGCGCACCGAATGGCCGGCGTCGGGAACGACGACGTAGCTCGGCTTCGGGCCACGCGCGCGCCAGCGCGTCGGCGGTGACCGGCGGGCAGACGATGTCGTAGCGGCCCTGGACGATCGTGCAGGGCAGGTGGCGAATCCGGCGCGATGTCGCCGAGCAGCTGCGCCGTCGGCGAGAAACGCGCTGTGCACGAAGTAGTGCGCCTCGATGCGCGCGATCGCGAGCGCGGCGGCGTCGCTGTCGAACTGCGGCAGCCGGATCGGCCGGCGGCAGCAGCGTCGAGCACGCGCCTCTCGTAGCGATCCCACGCGGGCGCGGCGGGCAGATGCACGGCGGGATCGGGATCGATGAGGCGCCGGTAGTAGTTGGCGAGCAGGTCGGCGCGCTCGCTCGGCCGGCAGGAACTCCGCGAACGCGCGCCACGCCTCCGGAAACACGTTGCGCATCCCGTGCATGAACCAGTCGATCTCGGCCGGTGCAGCGCGAGAAAGATGCCGCGCAGCACGAGGCCGAGGCAGCGCTCGGGATGCGCTTCGGCGTAGGCGAGCGCGAGCGTCGATCCCCACGAGCCGCCGAACAGCGAGCCAGCGGTCGATGCCGCAGATGCGCGCGCAGGCGCTCGAGATCGGCGACGAGGTGCCTGCGTCGTGTTGCCGTCGATCTCGGCGATCGGCGTCGAGCGGCCGGCGCCGCGCTGGTCGAACGAGCACGATGCGCCAGAACGCGGGATCGAAGATAGCGGCGATGGTGCGGCAGGCAGCCGCCCGCCCGGCCCGCCGTGCAGGAACACGACCGGCACGCCCCGCGGCGCGGCCGCACGCCTCCCAGTAGAGCGTGTGCGGCGAATCGACCGCGAGGCGACCCGTCACGTAGTGGATCGATTTCCGGAAACAGGATCGGATCGCGGGTCGCGGGATTGTCGGGCATGGGTCGGGCACCTTTGCCGGTTCACCTCGGCGTCGGCGGCTGGAACTGCATCGACGCGTCAACGCGGTAGCCGTTGGCGAGATCGTTGTTTTCGTTAGCCAGCGCCGTGACGCGCGCCGTCAGCACGCAGTATGCCGCAAATCTCCGCCGGCCGTCCGCGCGACGCGCAGCGGCCATGGCGCCGATCAGCACCTATAATCGAAGGCCGTGTGCATCCGTCTGCGGAGAATCCTCATGAGCGCAATCAAGAGCCTTCTACGCCCGCGGCATGCCCTGCCCTGCCGACCACGAGCGGTGCGCTGCTGGTCGGCCGCGTCCTGGTGGCCGGACGCCGCGGGGCCGGCGCTCGTGCGCGTGACGGCTGCGGCGCCGTCATCGATCTGACGCGGACTCTGCGCCGACGATGAGCGAGCTCATCGAGCTTCGCTGATCCGGTCGCCGCGATTCGCGCCGTCGGACGCGGCGCCGCGCATCGCCGACACCGCGAGCAGTGCTCGCCACTCTCAGCCGGAGGAGCGCGACGACCGCGCGCCGTGGCTTCTCGCGCCGTGCGATCTCGCGGCACATCAAGGCCGCCGGCGTCACGTTCGTGCTCGAGCATGCTGGAGCGCGTGATCGAGGAGCAGGCGCGCGGCGATCCGGCGAAGGCCGAAGCCGTGCGGCGCGCCGATCGTCGCGATCATCGGCGACGATCTTCGCGCGCGTGCGCCCGGGCTCGCCCGAGGCCGCGCGCCTCAAGGAGGCGCTGATCGCGCAGGGCGCGTGGTCGCAGTATCTCGAAGTCGGCATCGGGCCGGATGCCGAGATCTTCACCAAGTCGCAGCCGATGTCGGCGGTGGGGATCGGCGCCGACATCGGCATTCATCCCAAGTCGGAGTGGAACAATCCCGAGCCCGAGGTCGTGCTCGCCGATCAACAGCCGCGGCGCAACGGTGGGCGCGACGCTCGGCAACGACGTCAACCTGCGCGACTTCGAAGGCCGCAGCGCGCTGCTGCTCGGCAAGGCCAAGGACAACAACGCATCGTGCGCGATCGGCCTGTTCATCCGCCTGTTCGACGACGCGCTTCGGCATCGACGACGTGCGGCGGTGCGAGCTCGCGATGCGCGTCGACGGGCCCGACGGCTTCGTGCTCGACGGCGCGAGCTCGCTCGCGATGATCAGCCGCGATCCGCTCGACCTCGTCGCGCAGGCGATCGGCCCCGAATCACCAGTATCCGGACGGGCTCGTGCTGTTCCTCGGCACGATGTTCGCGCCGACCAAGGACCGGCATGCACCGGGGCAGGGCTTCACGCACGTCGTCGGCGACATCGTCACGGTAGCGACGCCGCAAGCTCGGCGCGCTCGTGAATCGTGTCGAGCACTCCTGACGCATTGCGCCGTGGACTTTCGGCGCAACGGCGCTGATGCGGCAATCCGCGGCGCGCGGATCTGCTCTGACCGCGCGCCGCGTGGCCGCCTTCAGCGCCCTTGCGGAACGCAACGACCTTCTGCTTCTGCGTCGCCCAGGCCGTCGATGCCGAGCGTCATCACGTCGCCGGCCTTGAGCCATTGCGGCGGCTTCATCCCGAGCGCCACGCCGGGCGGCGTGCCGGTCGTGATCACGTCGCCCGGCAGCAGCGTCATGTACCGCGACACGTCGGACGACGAGCTGCGGCGACGCCGAAGATCATCGTCCTGCGTGTTGCCGGTCTGCCGGCGCTCGCCGTTGACGTCGAGCCACATCGTCGAGCTTCTGCGGGTCCTTGATCTCGTCGCGTCGTGACGAGCCACGGGCCCATCGGACCGAACGTGTCGCAGCCCTTGCCCTTGCTCCACTGGCTCGCGCCTTTCTTCAGCTGGAAGTCGCGCTCCGGACACGTCGTTGATCGATGCAGTAGCCGGCGACGTGCTTGAGCGCGTCCTTCTTCGTCGACGTAGCGCGCGGTGCGGCCGATCACGACGCCGAGCTCGACCTCCCAGTCGAGCTGCGTCGAGTTCGCGCGGCGCCATCACGTTGTCGTTGGGGCCGACGATGCACGTCGTCGACCTTGAAGAACACGACCGGATGCTCGGGGATCGGCGAGCCGGTCTCCTTCGCGTGATCGCTGAAGTTGAGGCCGATCGCGACGAACTTCGACGGCATCGGCGACGCACGGCCCGAGGCGCGGCCGGCCCTTGACCAGCGGCAGCTTCTTCGGATCGAGCTTCTTGAGCTTGGCGAGCTCGGCGGGCGCGAGCGTCGCGCCGTCGATGTCCTTCACCTTCCTCGACAGGTCGCGCAGCTTGCCGTCGGCGTCGATGAGGCCGGGCTTTTCCTTGCCGGCGGGGCCGTAGCGTACGAGTTTCATGTCTCTCTCCTGAGTGTGCTAATCGAGTTCTAAATCGTCATTCCGCCGTCGCACGGAAGTACATGTTACCGGTCGACGAACGCGCTTTCGTCGGACGCGAGGAACACGACGAGCGGCGCGATCTCCTCGGCCTTCGCAAGCCGGCCCATCGGCTGGCGCGCGATGAACATCTTGCGCGCCTCGACCGGGTCGTCGAAGCGCGTTGATCCGCTCGCCGAGCGACGGCGTGTCGACGGTGCCCGGGCGCGATCGCGTTGCAGCGAATGCCCTTTGTCACGAAATCGGCGGCGACCGCCTTGGTGAGCCCGATCGACGGCGGCCTTGCGACGCGCCGTAGACGAAGCGGTTGGGCAGATCCCTTGATCGCTCGCGGCGATCGAGGCCATGTTGATGATCGACGAGCCGCTTGCCGCGTCTGCTCGGTGCTTCGCGAGCATCTTCGGCAGCGTGCAGCCTGGATCGTCACGTACATCGCGCGGACGTTGAGGTTGAAGCTGAAGTCCCAGTCCTTCGGCGTGCACTCGAGGATCGGTGCCGTGGTGGACGTAGCCCGCGCAGTTGAACAGCACGTCGAGCGGCGGCAGCTCGTCGACGAGCGTCGCGACCGCGGCGTCGTCGAGCACGTCGAGCACGCGCGTCGACGACGTTGGCGACGCCCGTGAGATTGTCCGAGCAGCTTCGCGATTGACGTCGGTCGCGTAGACCGTCGCGCCTTCGCGCGCCATCGGCATCGCGCTCGCGTAACCGATGCCCTGGCCCGGCGGCGGTGATCAGCGCTGTCTTGCCTGCCAGTCGTCCCGTCAACGATTGTCGTGCCTTCGTCCGGTCGCTCGCGAGTCGTCAGCGCTCGCCATCGCGAGACTCGGCGTCAGCGAGTCCGTCCGGATCCGCCCAGTCGCGATTCGGCACCGTCGGATACCAGCCCGGCCGGCCTGGGTCGCGATCGTACGGGTAGCCGCCCAGCTCGCGATAGAGCTCGTGGTATTGCGCGAGCTTCGTCGCGGTCGAGCGCGACGCCGAGGCCGGTGCCGTCGGGGACCGCGATCGCGCCGTTCGCGATAGCGTCATCTTGCCGCCGGCGATCACGTCGTCGATGCAGGTGGTGATAGTGCGCGTCGGCGGCATAGCCGAGGTTCGGCAGCACGGCGCCGAGATGCAGCATCGTCGCGAGCTGGATGCCGAGCTCGCCCGAGCTGTGCACCGCGACGCCGATGCCCAGCGTCTCGCAGACGCCGGCCGCCTTGATGCACGGCCGGATGCCGCCCCAGAACGTCGTGTCGAGCAGGACGCACGTCGACCGCGCGCGATTTCGTCGTTCGCCGCGAGCTGCTCGAAGTTGACGACGACGCGTATTGGTCGCGATCGGGATCGGCACGAATTCCTTCAGCCGCGCGAGCTGCGGCATGCCCCACACGGGATCCTCGTAGTAGTCGTTGCGGAGGTCCACGATCGCCGCGGCCGAAGTCGATCGCGTCGGCGAGCGACAGCGCGCTGTTCGGGTCGTAGCGGAAGCGATCGCCGGGCAGCGCCTGCGGCGAGCGCGCGGTAGCACGCGAGCTCGTGCGCCGGCGGATAGACGCCGCCCTTCAGCTTGTGCGACGCGAAAGCCGTGCTTGCGCTTGCAGCGCGCGCGCGTGCGCGACGAGCTGCTCGGCGGTGCGCACTTCGCCGCGCTTCGGTGTCCGGGATCGTTGTAGCGGAAGAAGAGATAGCTCGCGAACTCGACCGGCGTCGCGCAGCTTGCCGCCGAGCAGCGCGTGGACGGGCACGCCGAGCTTCTGTCCCATGATGTCGAGGCAGGCGAACTCGATCGCCGCGTGGAGCTGCGTCCGGTTGTTGTAGAGGCTCGCCGTCGGGTTGCAGATCGCGAAGCGCATCGCCTCGAGCCGGAAAACGTCGTGACCGCGCAGGTAGCCGCCGAGCGCCGCGAAGGCGCGCGCCGCGTCCTCGCCGCCGCCGCCCATCTCGCCCAGTCCGACGTAGCCGTCGCGCGGTCTCGACCTCGACGATCGTGCGCACGAAGCGGCCCCAGTGCGCGCCGTTGCTGTGCAAGAGCGGCGCCTCGAGCGGAACGGTGACCGGCGTCGCGCGGATCGGCGGCGATGGTGGTGGCGGACACGGGCGGTCGGAACGGTGGAAGTGAGAGCAGGCCGGCCGGTCGAGAGCACCAGCCGGTGAGAGGCGCCATTTTACGCGACGTCTCGGCGGAGAGTGGTAATACCACTTGACCAGTTCGGGGCGCGGATTAGCCTTCGCCCAGTGCTCACGGTCGCCATCGGCGGTCAGGCTGCTGGCGGCCGGCCGCTCGCAGCTCGATCCCCCGGATCTCCGCCCGCACGCCATGCCGTTCCAGAGCATCGAGCCGCGCCGCCTGTATCGGCAGATCGCCGACCAGATCCGCGACGCTGATCCGCGTCGGGCGAATTCTCCGCCCGGCGCGCGCCTGCCGCCCGAGCGCGACCTCGCGAAGCAGCTCGGCGTCTCGCGCCCGTCGGTGCGCGAGGCGCTGATCGCGCTCGAAGTCGAAGGGCTGCGTCGAGGTGCGCATCGGATCCGGGCATCTACGTGCCAGCGCGCCGAACGGAGACATCGCGGCGGCGACGAAGCCGCGCGAGGCCGCGGCCGGGCCCTTCGAGCTGCTGCGGCGCGCTACGTCGATCGAGAGCGAATGCGCGGCGCTCGCCGCCGAAGTCGGCGAAGAAGGCGCAGGTCGAGGCGATCGCGGACGCGCTCGACCAGATGCAGCGCGAAATCGACGACGGCGAGCATCAGCCGCTGGCCGGCGATCGGCTCTTCCATCATGCGCATCGCCGAGGCGACCGGCAACGGCGCGCTGGTCGCCGTCGTCAAGATGCTGTGGGAGGAGCGCACCGGGCCGCTCTACAAGCAGCTCGAGCATCATTACGATTCGCCCGCGCTGTGGAGCAGCGGCGATGGCCGAGCACCGCGCGGTGTGCAAGGCGATCGCCGCGCAGCGACGCGCGGCGGCGCGCGCGCGGCGATGCAGCGCCATCTCAACCAGGCGTACAAGCGCATTCTCGACGGGCTGGGACACGCTGCACTAACGCGTGCCAGCGTTTCACGAGGAGGATCAACGATGCTTGCTTGCCGCATTCACGCGAAGGAAGACCTGCGGATCGAACCGGCCGACATGCCCGACGCCGGGCCCGGCGAAGTGCTGCTGCGCCTCGGCGCGCGGCGGCATCTGCGGCTCGGATCTGCACTACTACTTCGAGGGCCGCAACGGCAGCTTCGTCGTGCGCGAGCCGCTGATCCCGGGGCACGAGGCGTCCGCGCGTGGTCGCCGCGCGTCGGCGCCGGCGTCACGCGCGTCAAAGTGGGCGACAAGGTCGCGGTGTCGCCCGTCGCACGCATGCGGCCGCTGCGACTATTGCCGCGAGGGCCGCGAGCAGCTGTGCGCGAACATGCGCTTCCTCGGCAGCGCGAGCCTGCTTCCCGCACGTGCAGGGCATGTTCAGCGAGTACTTCGTGATGGGCGAGCGGCAGTGCTACCCGGTCGCGCGGCGACATCTCGCTCGGCGAGCTCGCGTTCGCGGAGCCGCTGGCGGTGGCGCTGCACGCGGTGAACCGCGGCGGCGACCTGCTGGGCAAGTCGGTGCTGATCACCGGCGCCGGCACGATCGGCTGCCTGACGGTGCATGGCGGCGCGGCTTCGCCGGCGCGCGCAAGATCACCGTCACCGACGTCCTCGATCGGCCGCTCGCGCAGGCGCGCGAAGTGGGCGCCGACGTGACGCTGCGCGCCGACCGCGACGGCGGACGCGCTCGAACGAACCGCAGTTCGACGTCGCTTACGAGGTCTCGGGCAACTTCAACGCGCTCAAGACGTGCGTCGCGGCCGACAAGCGCGGCGGCGTCGATCGTCCAGGTCGGCACGCTGCCGCACGAGCCGCTGCCGTTCGTCGTCAACGAGCTGATGGCGAAGGAGCTCGATCTTCGCGGCGCGTTCCGCTGGGGCATCGAGTTCGACTGGGCGGTCGATTACCTCGTCGACGCGCCGCGTCGACGTGCGGCCGCTGCTGTCGGGCCAGTATCCGCTGCAGGACGCGGTCGCCGCATTCGCGGCGGCAGCCGACAAGAACCAGAGCACGAAGGTGCCAGGTCGTGAGCGTCGCATGACCGTGCGTGCACGCTCGTAAATACCGCATCAAGGAGGAGTCATGCGTTTGTTGTCGAAGCTGTTGCCGTGCGGCCGTCGCTGCGCCGCGGTCGCTGGTCGTCGCGGTCCCGCCGCCGCGCAGCAGAAGCTCAAGTGGGCGCACGTCTACGAGACGAGCGAGCCGTATCACACCGAGTCGGTCGTGGGCGGCCGCCGAGATCAAGAAGCGCACCAACGGCAAGTTCGACATCGAGGTGTTTCCCGCGAGCACGCTCGGCAAGGAAACCGACATCAACCAGGGCATGACGCTCGGCACCGTCGACATGATCATCAGCGGGCCGTCGTTCGCGGCGCGCAGCTATCCGCGCCTCGGCATCGCCTACTACCCGTTCATCTTCCGCGACGCCGATCACCTGATCGCGTATTCGAAGAGCCCGGTCTTCGCCGAGATGGTCGAGGAGTTCCGCAAGAAGACCGGCATCCAGATCACTCGCGTACACCTACTACGGCGCGCGCCAGACCACCGCGCAGAAGCCGTTCACCGATTGCGCCGGCATGAAGGGCCTCAAGATCCGCGTGCCCGACGTGCCCGCCGTACATGGCGACGCCCAAGGCCTGCGGCGCGAATCCGACGCCGATCGCCTTCGCCGAGGTCTACCTCGCGCTGCAGAACGGCACGGTCGACGCGCAGGAGAACCCGCTGACGACGATCGAGGCGAAGAAGTTCTACGAGGTGCAGAAGGCGATCATGATGACCGTCGCACATCGTCGACGGCCTCACGACGCAGGTCGCGCCGCACGTGTGGAACAAGCTCACCGACCAGGAGAAGCAGATCTTCACCGAAGTCACGCGCGAAGCCGCGGCCCGCGCGACCGCGCAGATCAAGAAGCGCGAGGCCGAGCTTGCCGAGGAGTTCAAGAAGAAGGGCTGCAGATCGTCCAGGTCGACCGCAAGAGCTTCATCGACGCGGTGCTGAAGAGCTCGCCGCTCGAGTCGATGGGCTTCACGAAGTCCGACTACGACAAGATCGTCGCGATCAAGTAGATCGCGAGCGCGGCGCGCGCCGCCGAGGCAGGCCGCGCCGCTGGCGGCGACACGCTGCGCGACACGACGGAGGAACCGCGATGAACGACGGCCAACGACAGCCGCGCCGCGACCGAGCACGTCCTCGACGAGGAGGGTCATTTCCACGTCGAGGACGCGCCGATCGACCTCGGCCATTACCTGGTCGAGGACTGGGCTGTCGCTCGGGTTCTTCTGGCTGCTCGGCCTGTGCGTCTTCTACCAGTTCTTCACGCGCTACGTGCTGAACGACTCGGCGGCGTGGACCGAGGAGATCGCGCGCTACCTGCTGATGAGCACGGTGTTCGTCGGCATTGCCGCGGCGGTGCGCCGCACGCGCCACATCCACGTCGACTTCCTCTACCGGCTGCATTCCGGCGAAGGCGGGCCGCGTGCTGTCCACGGTCGTCGACGTCGGGCGCATCGTGTTCTTCGCGATCGCGGTCGGGCCTCACGATCCAGATGATGATGCGGATGGGCAGCCTGCAGATGACGATCATCGACCTGCCGATGAACATCTGATCTACGGCGTCTGCGCGCTCGGGTTCGCGGCAGCCGCCGTGCGCTCGGTGCAGGTCGCGATCGAGAACTGGCGGCGCGGCTTCAGCCTGCTCGAGCGGCCCGAGCACGCGATCGAGGAGACCATAGCGAGATGACCGGGAGCGCATGCTGACGGCTGCTCCTCGGTTCCTCGCGCTGATGGTGACCGGCATCCCGGTCGCCATCGCGATGGCGGGCGCGTCGCTGATCTACATCTGGCTATCCGGCAGCATCGCCGCCGATGGTGGTCGTGCACCGGATGATCAGCGGCCTCGACAGCTTTCCGCTGCTCGCGGTGCCGTTCTTCATCCTCGCCGGCAACCTGATGAACAACGCCGGCATCACCAACCGCATCTACAACTTCGCGCTGGCGCTGGTCGGCTGGATGAAGGGCGGCCTCGGGCACGTCAACATCATCGGCTCGGTGATCTTCGCCGGCATGTCGGGCACGGCGATCGCCGACGCCGCGGGCCTCGGCACGATCGAGATCAAGGCGATGCGCGACCACGGCTACTCGAAGGAATTCTCGGTCGGCGTGACCGCGGCGTCGGCGACGCTCGGGCCGATCATTCCGCCGTCGCTGCCGTTCGTGATCTACGGCATGGTCGCCAACGTCTCGATCGGCCAGCTGTTCCTCGCCGGCATCCTGCCGGGCCTCGTGATGACCGTGCTGATGATGCTGACCGTCGGCTACTACGCGCACAAGAACAACTGGGGCGCCGACATCAAGTTCCTGTGGAGCCGCGTCGGCAAGGCGACGGTGGAGCTGCGGCATCGTGATCGCGTTCCCGCTGGTGATCTGGGGCGCGGTCGTTGCTCGGCGCCAACCCGCCCGTCGCGACGGGTGTCGCGATGGTCGCGCTGTTCGCCGCCGACTGGAAGTTCAAGTTCGAGGCGGTGCTGCCGATCATGACGCCGGTGCTGCTGATCGGCGGGATGACGACGGGCATCTTCACGCCCGACCGAGGGCGCGGTCGCGGCGTCGATCTGGGCGCTGTTCCTCGGCCTCTTCTGGTACCGCACGCTGTCGTTCAAGATGCTGGTCAAAGGTGTCGATGGAGACCATCGAGACGACGGCGACCGTGCTGTTCATCGTCGCCGCGGCGTCGATCTTCGGCTGGCTGCTCACGGCGACGCGCGTCACCGACATGGTCACGGCGTGGGTGCTCGGCTTCACGCACTCGCCGTGGGTGTTCCTGCTGCTCGTCAACCTGCTGCTGCTCTTCGTCGGCTGCTTCCTCGAGCCGACGGCGGCGATCCTGATCGCGATTCCGGTGCTGATGCCGGCGGTGACGCAGCTCGGCATCGACCCGGTGCATTTCGGCCTGATCGTCGTGCTGAACCTGATGATCGGGCTTCTGCATCCGCCGATGGGCATGGTGCTGTATCGTGCTCGCGCGAGTGGCGCGAATGTCGCTCGAGCGCACGACGATGGCGATCCTGCCATGGCTCGTGCCGCTGCTCGGCAGCCTGATCCTGATCACCTACGTCCCGATCATCTCGCTGTGGCTGCCCACGATTGTTCTACCGCTGAGCGCGGAGCCGTGGCGACGATCCGAACGCGTCGAAATCCTGCAGGTCGACCTGCCGCCGAAGGTCGTGCGCACCGACGCGATCCAGTCGTTCGTCACGCAGGAGACGCCGATCGTGCGCATCACGCTGCGGCGACGGCGCGCAGGGGGTCGGCTACACGCTACACGATCGGCACCGGCGGCTCGTCGGTCGGTCGCGCTGCTGCGCGACCATCTTGCGCCGCGGCTGATCGGCCGCGATCGCGGCTGCAATCGAAGGCGATCTGGAAGGATCTCTTCTTCCATACGCATGCCACCGCGGTCGGCGCGATCACGAGCCTCGCGCTCGCGGCGATCGACACGGCGCTGTGGGATCTGCAGCTGCCGCGCGCGCGAACCAGCCGCTGTGGAAGGCGGCCGGCGGCGCGCAGGCCGCAAGTCCCGGTCTACACGACCGAGGGCGGCTGGCTGCACCACTGCCGACGCAGCAGATCGTCGACGAGACGCTGGCCGCGAAGGCGCAGGGTTTCAGCGGCGCCAAGCTCAAGGTCGGCAAGCCGTCGATCGCCGAGGACGTCGCGCGGCTCGCGCGCGGTGCGCGACGGCGGTCGGCGACGAATTCGAGCTCATGGTCGACGCGAACCAGGCATTCACGGTGTCCGAGGCGCTGCGCCGCGCGCGCGCGTTACGAGCCGCTCGGCGCTCGCGTGGTTCGAGGAGCCGCTGCCGGCCGAGGATCTCGCCGGACACGTCGAGCTCGCGGCGCAGGCGTCGATGCCGATCGCGGTGGGCGAATCGCTCTATCATCCGTCCCATTTCCGCGAGTACCTGGAGCGCGACGCGTGCTCGATCGTGCAGGTCGATTGCGCGCGCATCGGCGGCATCACGCCGTGGCTCAAGGTCGCGCACCTCGCCGGAGACTTTCAACGTCGCGGTGTGCCCGCATTTCCTGATGGAGCTGCACGTGTCGCTGGTGGCCGCGGTGCCGAACGGCGCGTGGGTCGAGTACATCCCGCAGCTCGACGCGCATCACGACGTCGCGGATGACGGTGCGCGACGGCATGCGCTGTCGCGCCGCCGACACGCCGGGCCTCGGCATCGACTGGGACTTCGCCGCGATCGACCGGCTCGCCGTCGCGCGCGCTGCGTACGTGTGCATTGATGCACCGGAGGAGCGACCATGCTCACCGCAGACCTCGCTGACGCATCCGCCTTCATCCCGACGACGACGTCGTCATCGCGCGCGCAGCAGCTCGTCGGCGGCACGAACGCTGATCGGACGAGAACGTCACGGTCGTCGGCCTGATTCCGCCGGGCCACAAGGTCGCGACGCGCGCGATCGCCAAAGGCGCGCCGGTCAAGCGCTACAACCAGATCATCGGCTTCGCGAGCCGCGACATCGCGCCGGGCGAGCACGTCCACCCTCAACAACCTGCAGATGGGGACGTTCGACCGCGACTACGCGTTCGGCGCCGACGTGAAGCCGACGCAGTACGTCGACCGGCCGGCGACGTTCATGGGCATCGTCCGGCGCCGATGGTCGCGTCGCGACGCGCAACTACCTCGGCATCCTGTCGACGGTGAACTGCTCGGCGACGGTCGTCGCGCGGCATCGCCGACCATTTCACGCGCGAGCGCGCTCGCCGACGCTTCCCGAACGTCGACGGCGTCGTCGCGCTGACGCACGGCTCCGGCTGCGGGATGGATACGCACGGCGAAGGGATGCAGCTCCTGCGCCGCACGCTCGGCGGCTACGCGCGGCACGCCAATTTCGCCGGCGTGCTGATGATCGGGCTCGGCTGCGAGGCGAACCAGATCAGCGTCGCTGCTGGGCGCGCAGAACCTGCAGGAAGGCCCGCTGCTGCGCACGTACAGCATCCAGGACACCGGCGGCACGCGCGAAGACGATCGCGCACGGCATCGCGCTGATCGAGGAGATGCTGCCGCACGCGAACGACGTGACGCGCGCAGCCGGTGCCGGCGTCGCACATCACGCGTCGGCCTGCAATGCGGCGGCTCCGACGGCTATTCCGGCATCACCGCCAATCCGGCGCTCGGCGCCGCCGTCGACCTGCTCGTGCGCCACGGCGGCACCGCGATCCTGTCCGAGACGCCGGAGATCTACGGCGCCGAGCACCTGCTGACGCGCCGCGCGGTGTCGCGCGCAGTCGGCGAAAAGCTCGTCGTCGCGCATCAAGTGGTGGGAGGAGTACACGACGCGCGAACGGCGGCGAGATGAACAACAATCCGTCGCCGGGCAACAAGGCGGGCGGCCTCACCACGATCTCTCGAGAAGTCGCTCGGCGCGGTGGCGAAGGGCGGCACGACGAACCTGCGTCGACGTCTACGAATACGCCGAGCCGGTGACGGCGAAGGGCTTCGTTTACATGGACACGCCCGGCTACGATCCGGTGTCGGCGACGGGACAGGTCGCCGGCGGCGCGAACATGATCGTGCTTCACGACCGGCCGCGGCTCCGCGCTACGGCTGCGCGCCGTCGCCGTCGCTCAAGCTGTCGACGAACACGCCGCTGTGGGTCAAGCAGGAAGAGGACATCGACCTGAACTGCGGCGAGATCGCCGACGGCACGGCGTCGCGTCGACGAGACGGGCGAGCGGCTGTTCGCGGCTGATGCTCGAGACCGCGTCCGGGCAGAAGTCCGAAGAGCGAGCAGCCACGGCTACGGACAGAGCGAATTCGTGCCCTGGTATCTGGGCGCGGTGATGTAGTTGATTCGACACTGGCGTCGACACCAGTTTACACCCGCCCGCAGTCAAACCTTAGTCTGGCGAAACAGACGACCGGACGCCGCACCAACGACAGCCGTTGCGTCACATCTAGAGGAGTTGCATGAACGTATGTTCGAGAGTTGCCGTCGGCGCTTATCGCCGCCAGCCGCGCTCGTCGCTGTCCGCGGCAGGTCGCAGCGCAGGAAAAGCTCACCGTGTGGTGGGTGCAAGGGCTTCTACAAGATCGGAAGACGACGCGCTCTTACGCCGCGATCAAGAAGTTCGAGGACAAGACCAGGATCAAGGTCGAGCTGTCGCAGTATCGCGGTGCAGGACGTGCATCCCGAAGACGGTCGCCGCGCTCGATGCCGGGAACGCCGCCCGGACGTCGCGTACATCGACGTCTTCGACTTCCAGGTCACCGCGCAAGTGGGCGTTCGACGGCAAGCTCGAGGACATCACGCGACGTCATCACGCCGATCGAAGGGCAGGTTCCTCCCGAACACGGTCGAGACCACCTACCTGTACAACGACAAGACGAAGAAGAAGGCGTACTACGCGTTTCCGCTGAAGCAGCAGACGATGCACATCCAGTACTGGAAGGACATGCTGGCGCGAGGCGGGGCTGCAAGGAACCGACATCCCGACCGGCGTGGAAGGAATACTGGGCGTTCTGGTGCGACAAGGTGCAGCCCGCGATACCGGAAGAAGACCGGCAAGCGCACCTTCGCGATCGGCCAGCCGATGGGCGTCGACTCGAGCGACTCGTTCTACTCGTTCCTGACGTTCATGGACGCCTACAACGTCAAGCTGGTCGACGACAACGGCAAGCTGCTGGTCGACGATCCCGAAGGTCAAGGCAGGGCCTGATCAACGCGCTCGCGCGACTACACGTGATGCCGTACCTGAAGGGCTGCACGCCGCCGTCGTCGACGAGCTGGAAGGACCCGGACAACAACGTCGCGTTCCACAACAAGACGATCCGTGATGACGCACAACGCGACGATCTCGATCGCCGCCAAGTGGCTTGATGACACCAACAACGCAGCGCTCACGCCGGAGCAGCGCGCGCAGGCGAAGAAGAACTACTGACGAGCTGATCGCCGACCTCCGGGTTCCCCGAACAAGCCCGACGGCACGCAAGATGCGTCTACCGCGCCGCGGTGAAGACCGGCGTCGATCTTCGAAGGCTCGAAGAACAAGAAGCGCGCGAAGGAGTTCGTCGACGTTCCTGCTGCAGGACGAGAACCTGCACGCCGTATGTCGAAGGTCTCGCTCGGCCGGCTGGTATCCCGGTGACCAAGGCGGGCGCGGCCCAGCTGCGTTCTGGCAGGCCGACCCGCATCGCACAGGCGGTGTACAACCAGTTCGGCGCCGGCACGGCGACGTTCGAGTTCACCAAGAACTACAAGTTCACGATCCTCAACAACGAGAACGTCTGGGCGAAGGCCATGAACCGCGTGGTCAACGACAAAGTGGTCCGTCGACAAGGCGGTCGGACGAAATGATCGCGCGCATCAAGCAGGTGGCGCTGGTTCGCAGGATTTCTAGGACAGACCGGTGGGCGCGCCGCGGCCGCCCGACGGTTCGCGATAGGAGTTTTCCGCAGGTGTCTACGCTCGCTCTGCCGACGTGCGAGCCGGTCGCCGCCGAGCCGGCGCGCCGAAGAAGCGGCTTGTCGCCCTGGCAGAAACGTGGGGCTGATCGCTGCTCGCCCTCTACGTCGTGGTCTTCCTGGTCTTCGTGCTCTACCCGGTCGTGCTATGGCCTCTGGCTCGCGCGGCATCCGGTGAGCTACGTCAAGCTGTGTCGACGATCCGATCGTTCGCTCACGTTCGGTCGTCAACACGCTCGTCGTTCGCTGATCGTCGGCGATCAACCTCAAGATGGTCGTCGGCGCTGATCCTGTCCGGCTTCTTCGTGACATGCGCGCACGTGGATCAAGTGGCTGTCGCTGCTGTTCATCCTGCCGTGGGCCGTGCCGTCGATCCCGACCATCCTGTCGATCCGCTTCATGCTGAATCCGGAGTGGGGCGTGGTCAATTCAGCCGATCTTCCGCTAACCGGCGCTCGACGGCCCCAACTGGCTCAACGACCCGACTGGCTCGCGCTGTCGATGGCGATGCTGGTGCACATCTGGAAGTCGCTGCCGTTCTGGACGCTGATCCTGATCGCCGGCCGCCTGGCGATCCCGGCCGAGCACTACGAGGCCGCCGAGCGTCGACGGCGCCACGACGTGGCAGAAATTCCGCTTCATCACCTGGCCGTCGATGCGCACGCTCTACATCACGTCGCATGATCCTGTCGATGATCTGGACGCTGGGCGACTTCAACAGCGTTTACCTGCTCGACCGGCGGCGGACCGGCCGATCTCACGCACGTCCTCGCGACACTCGGCATCCGCTACCTGCGCCTCGACCAGGTCGACATGTCGATGGCCGACCGATCGTCTGTCGCGATGCCCGCTCGTGCTGCCGCTCGTCTATTTCATGATGAAGCGGCTGTCGCGATGAACCGGCGCTCGTTCATGACACGTGCGGTCACGACCGAGGCGAAGCTGCCTGCTGATCGGCATCCCGGTGTTCATCTGGACGATGCTGCCGATCTACACATCTCGCGCTGTTCGCGATCTCGAACGAAGGACGAGGCGTTCGGCGGCAGGCTCTGGCCCGACCATCCGACGCTGCGCAATTTCGAGATCGTGTTCCGGCGAGCAGCATCACTTCCTCGAATCACTTCTGGCTGCAGCTGTGGAATTCGCTGTTCATCGCGGTCACGACGGGCTTGCTCACGCTCATCGTCGCCACTTGCGCGGCGTTCGCGATCAGCCGCCTCAAGGTGCGCGGCGGCCGCACCGGTGATGAACCTCGCGCTCTTCACCTACTTCATCCCTGCCGCGTTCCTGGCGGTGCCGATGTACAAGGCGATGGGCGTGTACGGTCTCCTCAACAACCAGTGGGCGCTGATCCTCGCGATGATCGACGATTGCGGCGCCGTATTCGATCTGGGTGCTGAAGCAGGCATCGGACAAGCTGCCGTTACGAGCTCGACGAGGCGGCGACGATCGATGGCGCCTCGCCGCTGCAGCTGCTTCCGTCTGGTCTACCTGCCGCTGATGATGCCGTCGCTCGTCGCCGATCGGCACCTACGCGCTGCTGCTCGCGTGGAACGAGTACCTGTACGCGTTCCTGCTCCTGTCCCGCGACACGCGACATCACGCTCGGCGTGGCGCTCGGCAACTTCCTCGCCGCAGACGACTCGCCATGGGAACTGCTGATGACGACCGGCCTCATCTACGCGATGCCGCCGGCGGCGATCTACTACACGTTCAAGCGCTACATGGTCGGCGGGCTGACCGCCGGCGCCGTGAAATCCTGACCATCGACCCTGCGAGTAACGACTATGGCAACCGTATCCTTCCAGAACATCGAGAAATCCTTCGGCCACACCAAGGTCATCCACGGCATCAGCTTCGACATCAGCGACGGCGAGTTCATGGTGCTCGGTCGGACCGTCCGGGCTGCGGCAAGTCGACGCTGCTGCGCATGCTGGCCGGCCTCGAGGAGATCACCGGCGGCACCATCGCGATCGACGGCAAGGTCGGTCAACGACATCGAGTCCAAGGACCGCGACATCGCGATGGTGTTCCAGAGCTACGCGCTGTATCCGCACATGACGGTCGCGCGACAACATGGGCGTTCAGCCTGAAGCTGCGCAAGGCCGATCCGCAAGTGATCGCCGAGCGCGTGGCGCAAGCGTCGAAGATCCTGCAACCTCGACCCGTACCTGCGAGCGCTTTCCGCGCGAGCTCTCCGGCGGCCAGCGCCAGCGCGTCGCGATGGGACGCGCGATCGTCCGCGATCCGAAGGTGTTCCTGTTCGACGAGCCGCTGTCGAATCTCGACGCGAAGCTGCGCGTCGCGATGCGCGCGGAGATCAAGGCGCTGCACCAGCGGCTCAAGACGACGACCGTGTACGTGACGCACGACCAGGTCGAGGCGATGACGATGGCCGACCGGATCGTCGTCATGCACGACGGCCGCATCGAGCAGATCGGCGATCCGCTCGCAACTCTACGACCATCCGGACAACCTGTTCGTCGCGCAATTCATCGGCTCGCCGGCGATGAACGTCGTCGAACGGCACGTCAGCGCCGGCGCCGACGGCAGCGCATTCGTCGAGGTCGCCGGTGGCGTGCGCTGGCCGCTGCAGCACGGCCGCGGGCGCCGAAGGCCAGGCGGTCGCGCTACGGCGTGCGCCCCGAGCACTCGACGCTCGCCAGCGCCGAGCGAGATGGCGCCGTGCCGGCGGAAATCATCGTGGTCGAGCCGACGGGCGCCGAGACGGAACTTCGCTGATCCAGGCGGGCAACGACGCAGCTGATCCTGGTGCACGCACGGCCGCCCGAACGTGAATCCCGGCGACAGGATCGGCGCTCGTCGATCGATCCCGCGCAACGTGCACCTGTTCGACCAGGCGTACCGGCGCGCGCCTCGGCGTGAGCGCGCGCATCAATATCGAGCCATGAAACACGTGCGCAAGAAAGCAGCGCAAGCCTGCGCTCGCAGGTGTGGTTCAGCAGCCACGACCGCGATGCGCTCGTCCACCGGTCGTGGATGAAGAACCAGGGCATCCCGCACGATCAGTTCGACGGCCGGCCGGTGATCGGCATCTGCAACACGTGGTCGCAGGCGACGCCGTGCAACGCGCATTTCCGCGAGCTCGCGCGAGCACGTGCGCGACGGCGTGCTCGATGCCGGCGGCTTTCCCGATCGAGTTTCCGGTGATGAGCCTCGGCGAGACGCTGATGCGCCCGACGACGATGCTGTTCCGCAACCAGGCGGCGATGGACGTCGAGGAATCGATCCGCGCCAATCCGTTCGACGGCGTCGTGCTGATGATGGGCTGCGACAAGACGACGCCGGCGCTGCTGATGGGCGCCGCGTCGCGTCGACCTGCCGACGATCGGCGTCTCCGGCGGCCCGATGCTGAACGGCAAGTTCCGCGGCGAGGACATCGGCTCCGGCACGCACGTGTGGAAATTCACCGGAGATGCTGAAGACCGGCGAGATGAAGATGCGCCGACCTGGTCGAGGCGGAGTCCTGCATGTCGCGCTCCGCGGGCCATTGCATGACGATGGGCACGGCGTCGACGATGGCGTCGATGGTCGAGGCGCTCGGGCATCGGGCCTGCCGACCAACGCGGCGATTCCCGCCGTCGATTCGCGGCGCACGGTGCTCGCGCGCATGGCGGGACGGCGGATCGTCGACATGGTGCACGAGGATCTCGAGATGTCGCAGATCCTCACCGCGCGACGCGTTCGAGAACGCGATCATGGTCAATGGCGCGATCGGCGGCTCGACCAACGCGGTCGTGCATCTGCTCGGCGATCGCCGGGCGCATCGGCGTCAAGCTGACGCTCGACGACTGGGACCGGCTCGGCCGCGACATGCCCTGCCTCGTCAACCTGATGCCGTCCGGCAAGTACCTGATGGAGGATTTCTACTACGCGGGCGGCCTGCCGGTGGTGATCCGGGAAATCGGCAAGTTCCTGCCACAAGAACGCGCTGACCGTCAACGGCAAGACGCTCTGGGACAACAGCAAGGACGCCGTCAACTACAACGAGAAGGTCGATCACGCCGATCGCCAAGCCGTTCAAGCCGCAGGGTGGCATCGCGGTGCTGCGCGGCAACCTGGCGCCCGACGGCTGCGTGCTGAAGCCGTCGGCCGCGACGCCGAAGCTGCTGAAGCACAAGGGCCGCGCCGTCGTGTTCGAGGACATCGACGACCTGCACAAGCGCATCGACGACCCGAAGCTCGACGTCGATGCGTCGATGCGTGCTGGTGCTCAAGAACTGCGGACCGAAGGGCTATCCCGGCTTCCCGGAAGTCGGCAACTTTCGCGCTGCCGGCGAAGCTCCTGAAGAAAGGCGTCACGGACATGATCCGCATCTCCGATGCGCGGATGTCGGGCACCGCGTACGGCACCGTCGTGCTGCACACGGCGCCGGAAGCCGCGGCCGGCGGCCCGCTCGCGCTGGTGCAGAACGGCGACCTGATCGAGCTCGACGTCGCGCAAGCGCAGATCCACCTGCACGTCACCGACGCCGAGCTTGCGCGGCGCAAGACGAAGTGGAAGCCGCCGCCGCCGCACGCGGATCGCGGCTGGGTCAAGCTCTACTGCGAGACGGTCCTGCAGGCCGACCATGGCGTCGATCTCGATTTCCTTGTCGGCAAGTCGGGCTCGAAGGTCGGCAAGGTCAGCCACTAAGGGCGTGCCGGCGGTGCCGGACTACCTTAACCCCGATCTGCCTGACGGATTGCGGCGCGTCCGTATGCCGGTCGTCGAAGCCACGAACGCCGCGCTCGAAGGCTATGGCGCTCTCGTCGAAGATCCGAAGACGTGCGACGATGAGAGATCGTCCGCTGGCGCGCGCAAGGGATGGCGGCCCGTGGACGCAGACACGGGTGACGAAGGCGGAACGACCGAGGGCATATTCGTCAGCGAGTGGCGTGGCGATATTCTGTACGGGCGCAACGAGGCCGTCGGCGGTCACTACATCCTGGCCTATGCCGGAGGAACCTTCGCGCGCAGACGATACGCACCGGCGCGAACCCGACGTCATGCTGCAATGGCACGCCAACTACCACCCGGACGGCGGCCAGCTCTTCTTCCCGCTCGAAGCGAAAGCCGTTTCTCGTTCCGCTCGCGTTGCCCGGCGACGACGTTCAACCGGAAAAGTTCGTCTGCTTCCGCTTCGACGGCACGCCACGGCCTCTACATCCATCCCGACATCTGGCACGAAGGCGTGTTCACGTGCGCCGGCGCGCAACGCTTCTTCGACCAGCAGGGCGCCGCACATGCGCGTCTCGGTGGATTTCGCGCGCGCGAGTTCGGGTGCCTGCTCGAGGCGCCGCTGCGCTAGCAAGCTTCGCGTGCCATCCGATCAAGCTTCCGGAGCCAGGTCGAGCGCGTAGATCTCCTTGCCATTGAGATCGTGGAACGACACGCGCATCGCCCGGGTGGCGCCGTCGATCTTGGCGATGCCGAAGTACTGCTGACCGACGGACGGTGCGCGATTCTGCTTGTTGTCGTTCGGCACGCTGACGAACTTTAGCTCGGGGCCGAAGCGTCAGGTCGAGCTCGGCTGGCCCGAAGGTGCCGGCGTTGATCGGGCCGCCACGAATTCCCAGAACGGATTGAATTCGGCAAATTGCGCTCTCGACACGGGTCATACCGGGTCGCCTGAGCGTAGTGGACATCGGCCGTGAACCACACGACGTTCCCGATATTGTTTTGCTTGATGAAGCGCAGCAGCTCGGCCACCTCGAGTTCGCGTCCCGACGGCGGCCCGTTGTCCGCGTTGGCCCACGCCTCGAACGTTGCCCTTCGGTACGTCGGCGTTGCCGTCGGGGACGACGAGCGAAATGGGCATGTCGCTCGCAATCGCCTTCCACGTGGCCTTCGAACGCTTTCAGCGCGTCCTTGAGCCATGCCATCTGCGCCGTCCGAGGAACGCGGATTCTTCGGTGACTGCGGACTGGCGGTTGGGCGTATTCGGCCCGCGATAGCTGCGCTCGTCGAGCATGAACACGTCGAGCGAGGGGCCGTACGAGAACGCGCGGTAGATTCGCTCCGGATCGGCACCGTCAGGCGGAACGGATTGTATTCGAGCATCGCCTGCTTGGCGCGCGCCGAAAGCAGCGCCGCGCTGCGAACCGTGTAGCGCGGGTCGCCGAGCGTCTGTTGCGGATACCAGTTGTTGCGCGTTTCGTGGTCGTCCCATTGCACGAGAAATGGGACTTCGCTGGCGAACCGACGCTTGTTGACGTCGAGTAGGTTGTAGGCGAAGTTGCCGCGGTATTCGTCGAGCGTCTCTGCAACCTTCGCCTTGGCCGGCGTCGTCACGTTTTTCCAGATCGACGCCGTCCTCGAGTTTCACTTCGGCCACGATCGGCCCATCGGCATAAATCTGATCGCCGCTGTGGATGAAAAAATCCGGATTGAACTTGCGCATCGCCTCGTAGACGCGATACCCGCCCCAAGCCTCGTTGATGCCCCAACCCTGGCCCGCCTCGTCGCCCGAAAATGCGAACGTTACCGAGCGCCTGTCCGACGGCGGCGTGAGCAGGCGTCCGCGACCGGTGCGCTGTAAACCCTGTAGTCGACGAGGTCCCGGAATTGACCCGATAATAGACGACACGGCCCGCGGAGGCAGGCCGATGAGATCAGCCCGCGCCGTAAAGTCGGAGGATTCCATCGCCGCGACGCCGACGATTCGCTTCGCGTCGCGCATGGACTCATCGAACGCATAATCGACGATGATCCGCGCCGCGCCGGTCGGTGCGGCTCCACACGATCGCGCGGGCGCCTCCGCATCGAGCGTCACGTCGCCGCTCATCACGCCGTAGGGAAGTTCGGGACGCGCTCCATCGCGTGTGATTGAACCGGCGCCATGCCTTGCAGCAAGGACGTCGGCGAGATGTCCAACCAGTGCGAGCCCGCCGCCGGCGGCGAGCCCTCCCAGCAAGGAACGACGGGACGGCGAGAGAACGCGACGTGATTCGGTCATGGCTTGCTCCCAAGATGCGGCGACAATAGGCCGCCCAAGCCATAGTCTCGACCACCAATCGTGAAAGTTTCATGGCAATGCGACGGTCGGGCCAGGCCACGCCGGGCTCGCCAAGGCCGCCCGCTACTGCGGGTTGCCCGCGATCAGGGCGCCTCAGGGCACATTAGGAAGAGGCAGCGACGCCTGGCCTGAATACGTAACGCCAGCCCTTCGCCGTGCGCACATAGGGTGTCGCTGAACCACAGCCTGTAGTCGAAGGGCTTTCCGCTGTCCGTGCCTTTTACCCACGGCAGTGCCGTCGACGACGGCGTGTCGCCCCACGCGGACGGTCTGATCGGTGTCCTCCTGGTGCTCGTAGACGGTGGAGCCGCGCGCTCCTTTGAGCAAATCGGCCTTGTCGTACGTCTTGCCGCGACCGGTGACCAGCACGAAGTCGTCGGCCGGGATCCGATCCATCGTGGCCGCATCGTTGTTCTTGACGGCCAGTTGATACTGCGTGTCCAGGTCCGCGACGGCTTTTCTGTCGTCGCTCTCGTGCCGCAATCGCTGCGACCGAACCAAGAGCCAGCAGACTGTACGTCAGCGCTGAGATGGAGATGGGCCAAATCGTGGGCCAAATCGTGGACCGAATCGTTCGCATGGGAGTCCTCCGCGTGCAGGGGGAGCGCCGAGCCTCAGCCCGGCTGCGGCCCTTCATACCCTTCGATGATGATGATATCTGCGGTCGAAACGTCGCGACGCAAATCGATCGCCCGCTGGTATTCGGGTGATTTCCAGCAGTCGAGGGCCGCCTTATACGTCGGGAACTCGATCACCACGTTGCGAGCGCGGCTCGTCCCCTCGGGATTCTCGAACTGGCCGCCGCGCACGAGGAAGCGGGCGCCATGTTTCTTGAACGGTTCGGTTATTGGCGGCGATATAGGCCTTGTATTTTTCGAAGTCGGCGATATCGACCTCCCGATCCAGTAACCCTATGGACATACGCGTCTCCCCTAGATTCGGAAGCTACCGAGTTCAGCGACCTCGGACTCGCACCACTGTTTCTCAGCATCGGGCAACTGCTCCGAAAAGGGCCAGCGCGTGCCGGCGTGAATCCTCGAACAGATCGGCGTCTCCGGCGTCGCGCTGCGCCAGCGCGAGGACGGCGTAGCCATGGAACTGCTCGAACGCCGCCGCGTTATTGAGCTTGCACACTGTCGACGCACCGCCAGGCGCTTTGAATTGCGCTCCACGGCCTTCGCCAGCTTGCAGGAGGACTGCGTGCAAGTCGATACTCGGCCCGCTCTTCCTCGAGCCACGTGCCGGCTTCCTTCCAATACCTCAGGGCGCCATTGGCGGCTGCGACCATTGCCTCTGTTTCGGCGGCGTCGCGATCCGCTTTCTCCTCGAGGGCCGCCGCGAGATTGTTGCCGCCGACCGCGAGCGCGCGAATGGCCGGTGCCTTCGCAGGCAAGCCCGGCATGCGCAAGGCGAAGGGCCTCCGTGTAGCGCGGCAACGGCGCGGCTGAATTCCTGGCGCCCCGCGAAAGCAGAAGCGGCCGTTGCCAGCACCTCGACGCGGGTTTCCGCGGTGAGCGTCGCCAAAATGGAATCCTCGCCGCTCGCGAAGCGCAACGTTGGCAACGCTTCGGGTCAGGGCGCTGTCCACGGCGGCACTGCCGATCGAACGCGGGCAGGCCGCGCAACGATTCCAGGAGCTCGATACCGTGATCCCATTGGCCGAGGTGCTCGCCGAAAACGTGTGTTGCCAGTCGCGCGAACGGCGCGATCGTTTGTCGGGGGCTTCGACAAGGGACAGCGAGGCCAACAGCCGGTCCGCAACTTCCTGCGGACGATCGCCATGGTCATTCCAGGCGGTTTCGAGAAAGACGGCGAAGTTCGTGAGTTCATTCCGAGGGCGGTGAGTCGCGGAGCTTCCGCTGAAACCACCCGACGTCGTGCCACTTGCCGAACTTGCGGCCGACATCCCTTGAAGACGCCGACGGGTTCGAATCCTACGCTGCAGTGCAGGGCGACGCTGCCCGCATTGGGCAGGGTTATGCCCCGCGTAGGCGTTGCAGTAGCCCTTGCCGGCCAACTCATCGAACAGTCGCAAATAGAGCACGCGGCCAATCCCTTTGGCGGCGGCAGTCCGGGTGCACGTAGGCGGAGACCTCTGGTCGACCATCGGTACGCGCAGCCGTTCGCGGTGGGCAGAGCCATAGGCGTAGCCGACGCGTTGGCCATCACGCACGGCGACGAGCCATTGCCAGCCGGCCACGGCCTTGGCGATACGCGCGGCGAAATCCTCGACGGTCGGCACAGCCACTTCGAACGACACGGCGGATGAATCGACGAAGGGGCGATAGATTTCCAACAGCGCGGGTGCGTCGGCTTCGGTGGCTGTGCGGATGTGTGGCGCGACCATCTCGCTTCAGAACATCGTATTGTCGTTGGAGCGACCCGGACGGCACCACCCTGCAGAACGAGGCGTTCGGGCATGGAAAGCTTCCGGGGCTATGCCGCCTTCGGCCCCGAATGCGGCAGCTGCGCCTCCGCCTCGAGCTCTTCCTCGACCTTGTCGCTGCTCATCACCCGCGCCATCTGTGCGGTGTCCAGTTCCTTTTCCCATTGGACACGACGATGGTCGCAACGCCGTTGCCGATGAGGTTGGTCAGCGCGCGCGCCTCCGACATGAAGCGGTCGATGCCGAGGATCAGCGCGAGGCCCGCCACCGGGAATGCGTCGGCACGCTGGACAGCGTGGCCGCGAGCACGATGAAGCCGCTGCCGGTCACGCCGCGACGCGCCCTTCGACGTCAGCAGCAGCACGCCGAGGATCGTGAGTCTGCTGCATGAGCGTCAGGTCGGTGTTCGTCGCCTGCGCGACGAAGATCGCCGCCATCGTCAGGTAGATCGACGTGCCGTCCAGGTTGAACGAATAACCGGTCGGGATCACGAGGCCGACGACCGACTTCGAGCAGCCCAGCTTCTCCATCTTTGCCATCATCCGCGGCAGCACGGATTCGGACGACGACGTGCCCGAGCACGATCAGCAACTCTTCCTTGATGTAGGCGATGAAGCGGAAGATGCTGAAAGCCGGTCCAGCGCGCGATCAGCCCGAGTACGACGAAGATGAACAAGAGGCAGGTCGAGGTAGAAGCTGCCCATCAGCTTGCGCCAGCTGACAGCAGCGAGCCGATGCCGTACTTGCCGATCGTGAACGCCATCGCGCCGAAGGCGCCGATCGGCGCGACGCTTCATGATGAAGCCGACGACGATGAAGAGCGCGTGGGCTACCTTCTCGATGAAGTCGGACCAGCTTCGCGGCCGCGCTCGCCCGCGGAAGCGAGCGCAGAAGCCGAACAGCACCGAGAACAGCAGCACCTGCAGGATCTCGCCCTTGGCGAACGCGTCGATGACGGTGGTGGGATGACGTTCATCAGGAAGTCGACGGTGCTCTGCGATCTGGCCGCGGTCGTGTAGGCTCGCGAGCTGCCTTGGTGTCGAGCGTCGCCGGGTCGACGTTCATCCCGACGCCGGGCTGCACGAGTGTTGACGACGACGAGGCCGATGATCAGCGCGATCGTGCTCACCACCTCGAAATAGAGCAGCGCCTTGCCGCCGACGCGTGCCGACTTTCTTCATGTCCTCCATGCCGGCGATGCCGACCACGACCGTGCAGAAGATGATCGGCGCGATGATCATCTTGATCGAGCTTGATGAAGGCGTCGCCCAGCGGCTTCATCGACGCGCCGGTGTCCGGCCAGAAGTGTCCCAGCAGGACGCCGCATGACGATGGCGAACAGCACCTGCGCGTAGAGGTGCTTGTACAGCGGCTTCTTCTTCATGGATTTCCTCCGGGATTCATTGAAGGCCGTGAGCCCGTCGCGACGGCAACCGCATCGACGGGCGGATCGTCGTCAGCCATTATTGGAGACCGTGGGGCCCGTCGCGACGGCAACCGCATCGACGGGCAGATCGCCGTGGCCATTATTGCGAGACCGTGAGGCCCGATCGATCTCCGCTTCAACTTCGATCTCCACGCGGGATGTCGAATGGGAGCTCGGCCATGCCGACGGCCGAGCGCGAATGGGCGCCGGTCGGACCGTCGAATGCAGTTCCAGTATCAGGTCGGAGAAGCCGTTGATGACCGAAGGCTGCGCCGAGAATCCAGGCGCCGAATTGACCATCCCGAACACGCGGAGCCACGCAGTGACGCGATCAGGTCGCCATGCTCTCGCGGCGCAGGCTGCCCAGGATCGCGAGGATGCCACGCGCGCGGCGGCGTAACGCGTGTTCGACGGTGAGGTCGCGACCGATCTTGTCCGAGCGGTCGCGCGGCGCGAACCATATCGGCATTCTGCGGCGCGCTGCTTCCGCGACAGACCGCCCGGTTTCCGCGCACGCGAGAACGCGGGCAGCAGGCGCGCACCGGGCGAGAATGATGATAGAGGCAGCGCAGCTCAGCCCATCTCCAGGAGTTCCGATTCCACCTGCATCGTTGAGTCTTTGCCCCTCAGGAAGCGTGGTAATGTCCGAGCCGTTCGAGGACTTGCGCCACCACCGTGCGGGAAACGCGCGTGGCAGACGCAGTGTCCAATAGACCGATCCTCATCAATCGTCGTCTCGACGAATTCGACTGACGCGAACGGGCGACGCCACCGGACCCGATCCGCTTCCAGCACGGCCATAGGGATAGTTGGCGATCGTGGCGATGGTTTCCTCCGTCCGCGTCATGCCGGCATCCAGGGCATCCGGCGGCCAGGTCGTTCAGGCCGCGCAGTTGGCAGCAGCGCTCGTCTTTTCCACTATCAACCCCAGTCATTCGCCGGTGCAGATCTTCCGGATGCATCGATAGACAGTGTGCGTCGTGCGCCAGGCGCAACATGGTGGACGCCCGGGAACACGGTGATTTTAGCTGATGATACTTCGCTCGCGGTTGCTCCCGCTGTTTCCATGTCAGCGCGCGGCACCTGACGAGCGCGTCGCCGAATAGCCGGCCCACGGGATGTTCCGGGTCCTTCGTCAATGTGTCCTACGAGCAGGTAGTGATGTGCCGACGCGAGGCAGGGCAGGGGTCCGTTGTCGGTAAGCGGCCTCCCCACCGCAAGTCCTTAACGCCGCGGCTGCGCAGATCCAGGATGTCGCCCAAGAGTCGTGTCACGTGATTGGGGACGGCCTGCAGCGTCCCGGTGGTCATGTGCGCGAAGCGTTCAGGTCTGCGCCGTCGTGCGGCGTTCAATGTAGATCGTCATGCGCTTGACGTGCTTCAGCCAGGATCTTGCTTCCGCCCGCGCCGGATCGCACGCGCCGCGTATCACGGAGTCCGCCCATGCTGTGCCCGATCAGAGGCGATCTCCTCGATGGGCAGCGGATACGCGGCCGCGAGGGCCTGCAGCAGCTTCGCCAGGTGTCTGCCGCTCTCCGCGATCGGCAGCCCCGTGTTGTAGCGCACGTAGAAGGGCGTGTATCCGCCATCGCGTTTGCAGGCGCGTTCCGTAGGGGCTCTTCGTCGAGGTCCGTCGACGCAGGGAAACGCCATGATGCTCTCGTTGCGAGCAATAGCCGTGCACGAGGACGCAGAGTTTCGGGGAGAGCGTGCCATGGGCAGCGCGAAGGCTCGCCTCATGCAACGCGAGCGGCCGTCCTCGGTGCCGGAACGACATCGTGATCGCAAAGGTCGTTGCCGCGCCGTTGCAGGTAGTCGCCGAACATCCCGTTCAGGATGCTTCGCGCCGCGCTCCGGCCATGTCTGTGACGGATCCGTTCGTGCCTCGGTTGACTTCATGGCGGGAGATCGTAGCCGTTTTTGCGCGTTTGCGCATCGATCAGCGGGCGGCCGATGCAGCCCGTCGCCGCCGGTAACGAAGACAAGTTCCGCAGCCATTGCGATGGTGCGGCGGACGTTTAGAACTTGCCTGTACTTGTTGTGCGGGCGTCGACGGGAGTCCATGCCGCCGATCAGCGCGCGGCGCATCTCGGTCTCGGTCGCGACGACTTCCTCGGTCTTCACGATGACATCCTCGATGAGCGAGACGCGGGATCGATCACCACGCCGTCGCGATCGCCCAGCAGGTAGTCGCCGGTCGCGATCGTCACCGTGCCGATGGTGACCGGCTCGCCGTAACGATCCGGAATCCAGCGCTCGACGATGTCCGCACGGCGTCAGGAACGAGCAGAACACCGGAAAGCGCTGCTGGAGCACGAGATCGGTGTCGCGCGATCCGCCGTCGACGACGTAGCCCAGGACGCCGCGCGCCTGCAGCGTCTGCGCCGGACAGTTCGCCCATCAGCGCGACTTCGTGGTTGTGCGGCTGGCACACGATGACGTGGCCGGACGGGCGCGTGCGAGCAGCGTGCACCAGCCGAGCAGCGTTTCGTGCCGCGACTCTGGTCCGGTCGATGTGCCCGGACACCGTCCACACCGGTCCGGCCAGCCGCGTTTCCGGCGCGATGGCCTTGATCGCCGGCGGGAGCACGATGTTGTCGTGGCCCATCATCCGCAGGACGTCGTGCACCGCGCCCGTATAGCGGGCAGCGAGCGCGGTGCCGTTGGGTGCCACGCCGCGTCATGCCGGCGAGCGCGCGGGCCTTCTTCCGCTAGCCGCTTCGATGATGGCAATTCCCGGCGACTGCTTGCCCACGCCGGCTGTGGGTCTGCCCATCCGGTTCAATTGGGTCAGGTGAGGTCGAACATCGCCTGGATCGACGCGCGATAGCCGCCGCCCCGGCGTGAGCTGGGTACCGTCCGAGAGAACGCGATCAGGCAATTACGCCGTGAAGCTGCGGCCGCAGCTCGTCACGCACGAACTGGACGTTGATTGCAGTGCGAGCGGTGCACCGCAGGAATTGAGCGGAGAAAGCCAGCGCGACCAGGCCCGTCAGCGTTTCCTTGTGCAGGTACGGCCGGTCGGCCCACAGGCGCACGTAGTTATCCTCGGCCTCGATCCTGTGGATGTCGGCGACCTGCGACGATCACGATGCGGTTGACCGACTTGCGACCGCGCGATGCGCGATCAGCGCAGGTTGGGCTCCAGCCAGGCTTTCCCACGAGAAGCGTCCACGGGATAGCGCGCATCCTTGGCTTCCTGCCGGTCGTCGCCAGGGAATCCGTCTATCAGGGGTACGCATGGGTGACCTCGCGAGGGGCCGCCGGCAAGCGCGGCGATTGTGCATGTGTGTGCGATGAGCCAATGCATAAACATGCAAAGCCTGCGCGCGATTCCGGACCGGTGGGCAATTGGCAGGCGACCAGAGTGACGCCTGGAAGGAAGAAACGCGCCCGGTGACGATGCGATCCATGGCTGAGACCGGTTGGCGCGATGCCTTGCGCACCTGACGGGCCAGCGCGGCACTTCACCCAGCGGCAGCAGCGTGCCCGCCTGCTGCTGCGCCAGTTCCACAACGGCATGGCTTCGACCGAAGCGGCGCCGTCCCGACGGCGTCAGCGCCACCAGCTTGACGCGCCGGTCGCGCCCGGCGTTGACGCTGACGAGGCGCGCCTTTCTGCAGCTTCGCGACCGTCCGGCTCAAGCGTCGTCTGGTCGGTAAGCGTCACTTCGCCGAGCCGCACGAATTCCACCGGCTCCATGGCCACGATCGCTCACATCAGCGCCAGCTGGCCTCGGCATGCAGATCGACCGGGCGCAGCGACATCGTCGTAGAGGTGTTGAGCACGCGCGTCATCAGTTTCGAGGTTGGCGTAGGCGCACTCGCTGCCGCGGCGCGCATAGGATGCGATCGCCTTGCGGCTGGGTCAGTGCGCGCCAGGATCTCCGTATTCGTCATGTACCCTTTCGGTCAGACCGACGGAAGCCGCGGCAACCGATGCATATGCATATAGATAGAGGCGACGATAGCCTCTAATTCACCGCGGGGGCGAAGACGCCTCACCCTCGCGGGATACCGTTCGCCCCGCCCGGAATCCGCTCCACCAATCGCCGCCGCGGGTTGAACTCGCCGCGCTTACTGTGATGGGCGTGCCGAAGCGGCGCAAGAACATTTTCCGGATTCAGGACCTCCAGCCTGCCCGGAGCGCGCCTTCGGCGCATGTTGCTTTTCCTGCCCGCAAATCGTGACGACGAGCCGCGCCGTCCACTCCACTTACTGCAACCAGATTCGGGCCATCGCCTGAACTGCGCGCGGACGGTTCGCCGCACTCAGGTGCGCGGTTCGCCCGCGCACGACGATCCGTTAGCCAACCAGCGATTGCGAGTCCCGATTCGCACTCCTTACGCTTCCGGTCATGGTCGCTGCCGGTTTTGCCACGGCGGCCACGGGAATCATCGGGGGTCCACTTTCGGGGGAACCACCGCATGATTACGAAGAACACCAAATATCAGCAACTGCTTCTGGCCAGCGCGATCGCCGGGCTGTTTGTCTCAGGGCACGAACGAGGTCCTCGCCGTGGACATCAAGGTCGAAATCACCGGTTCCAACATCAAGCGGATCGAGGGCGAGGGCGCGCTTCCGGTGCAGACCATCGATCGCAGGACGAGATCCTCGAGAGCGGCGCCACCAACGCCATGGAGATCATGAACCTGATCTCCGCCAACAACAGCGGGGCAATGTCTCGCTCGGCAACGTCATCGGGGCGACAGACGAACGGCAACCAGACGGCCTCGCTGCGCGGCCTGGGCGGCAGCTCGACGCTGGTGCTCGTCAACGGCAAGCGCCTCGGCACGTTCGCCGGCGCGGATCACGGGCGCCGAAGGCGTGAACCTTGCCGTCCATACCCGTTTGCTGCGATCGACCGGGTCGAGGTGCTGAAGGACGGCGCGTCCGCCGTCTACGGCAGCGACGCGATCGGCGGCGTGATCAACTTCATCATGCGCCAGGACTTCTCCGGCGTGGACGCGACGGCGTGGTACGGCGCGCCGACGCGCAGCGGCGGCGGCGAGCAATACCAGCTGATGGCCACCGCCGGCTGCGGCGATCTCTCGAAGGACAAGTACAACGTGTTCTGTCTCTTCAACTACAACCAGCAGAAGTCGCTCGACCAGAAGGACCGCAACTTCTCCAACTCGAGCGTCTATCCGCGCTCGGGTCCTGACATCGGTGCGGAACTCAACGGGACATCGGGCCAGACGTTTCGGGCTATGTATACAACCCGGTCACCGGCGACGGCATCGGCAATCCCGGATTCCCGAACTGCGCGCCGTCCATCGTATTCGGGCGGCCGCTGCCGGTACGACCCCGCGATCATCGACGGCGTCGAATCGATCCCGGAGACCAAGCAGCTTCAATCTCTTCGGTTCCGCGCGCTACCAGATCAACGCGGACTGGCAGGCCTACCTGACCGGGCTGTACTCGCACCAGGAGATCGCGCTTCATCATCCAGCCGACGCCGTTTTCGGACCAGATCTTCACCACGGCGACGGCGAGCGGCAATTCGGAAATCATCCTGCAGCCGAATACGCCCTACTATCCGCACGCGTTTGCCGCCGCCAACGGCGTCGACGGCCAGCCGCTGGGCGTGCGCTATCGCTGCGTCGTGTGCGGCAATCGCGACAACACGGACACCACCTCGGCGTGGCAGGTCGTCGCCGGCGCCAAGGGCACGGCGTGGAACTGGGACTTCGACGGGTCGTTCAACTACAGCGAGAACACGGCCAAGCGAGCAGCCGAACGTCGGGCTTCTTCCGTTACACGCAGATTGTTCCGCTGCTCAACACCGGCATCGTCAACCTGTTCGGCCCGACATCGCGATGCGTCGCAGCAGGCAGGTCAACGCGCTGAATTTCACGCAGGAAGCGCTGAACGCCAAGCTGAAGCGGCTATGGCATCGACTTCAAGGGGTCCGGGCGACATCTACAAGCTGCCGGCAGGTCCGCTGGCGCTCGCCGCTGGGCTTGCAGGCCGGCAAGGAAACGCTGACGCAGAATTACAACGAATTCCTGTTCACGGGTGACGTTACGGGTTACGGCGGCAACATCACAAGAACATCGACCATTCGCGCACGGCGTGGGCGGTGTTCGGCGAACTCGAACATCCCGATCATCAAGAACCTGGAAGGCAACATCGCGGTCCGCTACGACCACTACAGCGACTTCGGCAGCACGACCAACCCGAAGGTGAGCCTGCGCTACCAGCCGGTGCCAGCAGCTGCTGCTGCGCGGCTCGTGGGGTACCGGCTTCCTGGCGCCGAGCCTGTATCAGCTTGTTACACGCCGCAGACGCCGGGGTTGACCGGCACCGGGCAAAGCGATCCGCTGCGCTGTCCGGACCCGAATGGTCCCGGCAGTGAAAACAACCCCGACTGCAACACGCAGTTCGTCACGACCATCGGCGGCAATCCGGACTTGCAGCCCGAGAAAGCCAACCAGACCACGATAGGCGCGCATTTGGGAGCCTGTCAACGGCATCTCGCTCGGCGCCGACTGGTTCTATCTCGATCTCAAGGACCTGGTCAGCAACGGCATTGCGATCAGCACGATCCTGGATCCTTCGCTTTACAGCACGTACGCTGACCAGGTGACGCGCGCGGCGACGTGTCAGCGGCCGGCCAGCCGTGCCCGATCACCGCCATCAACCAGACCTTCGTCAATCTGGGCCGCACCAAGATCCAGGGCATCGACGTCGACGCCCGTTTCACGTCGCCTTCGACCGAACTATCGGCCGCTTCCGCGCGCTCATCACGGGGACCTACTACATCAAGCTACTGAAGTGCAGCAGCCCGACGGCAGCTTCGCCGGCTTCGTTTCCAACGCGTTCCAGGCCGCTGCGACCGGCATTACGCCGCGCTGGAAGAGCTACTGCGGCATTGACCTGGGATTACGGCCGGCTGGTCGTCGACGCTCGCCAACTCCTACCAAAGCTCGTACATCGACGTGAACACCGATGCCGACGGCAACACCGCGTCGCGTTGGCAGCCTGAGCCTGTGGGACCTGCAGGCGAGCTACACGGGCTTCAAGAACACTGACGCTTACCCTGGGCGTCAAGAACCTGTTCGACACCAACCCGCCGTTCACCAACTCGGTCGGACTGACGTTCCAGTTGGGCTACGACCCGTCGTATTACGACGCGCGCGCCCGTTTTGTCTACGGCTCGATCCGGTACGCGTTCAAGTAAGCGCGAAACAGCCATGTGCACACGCTGACGGGGCCATTGCGGTTCCGTCGCACGCGCACGAGGACCTAGAGCAGGGCGAGCTGACGCGGACCTTCCGGCACCGGCGGGCGAAAGCGCGAGATATCGAGCGGCGTGCGGTCGCGGTTGAGTCCCGAGGCGCTTGCAGGCGAGCGCGAAGCGCTTTCGATCAGTTCCGCGAACGACGCCGGTCCCGCGCATCCGTTAGCCGAAGCGCGGCGTCGTAATCGCGGCCGCCGCGCAGTTGCCGAATCACGCTCATCACGTGTGCCGCGCGCAGCGGATAGTGCGCGTCGAGCCAGTCGCGAAAGCGCGGGCGACCTCCAGCGGCAGGCGGAGCAGGATCCATCCCAGCGCCAGCGGCGCCGTGTGCCGCCGCGGCCTCGAGGATCGCCTCGAGGTCGCGGTCGTTGAGTTGCGGAATGACGGGCGCCGCCAGCACGCCGACCGGCACGCCGGCGTCGGCCAGCGCCCTGACTGCCTGCAGGCGGCGCGGCGGCGTCGCCGCGCGCGGCTCGAGCGAGCGTGCGAGCTCGCGTGTCGAGCGTCGTGATCGAGATGTAGACGCGCGCCATGTTCTTCGCGGCCATCGGCGCGATGAGGTCGAGGTCGCGCTCGACCAGCGCCGACTTGGTGACGATCGTGAACGGATGCTCGTGTCTCGGCCAGCACCTCGAGGATCCCGCGCGTGACCTTCCATTCGCGCTCGATCGGCTGGTACGGATCGGTGTTGGTGCCGAGCGCGATCGGATCGCAGACGTAGCCTGGCTTGCCCGAGCTCCGCGCGCAGCAGCGCCGGCGCGTCCGGCTTGGCGAAGAGCTTCGTCTCGAAATCGAGGCCGGGCGACAGGTCGAGATAGGCGTGCGTCGGCCGCGCGTAGCAGTAGATGCAGCCGTGCTCGCAGCCCTGGTAGGGATTGATCGATTGGGTGAACGGGATGTCGGGCGACGCGTTGCGCGCGATGATCGTGCGCGCGCGCTGGATCGTGACCGTCGTCTTGAGCTGGCGCGCGGCGCCTCATCGCGCGCCGGAGTCGTCGGGCGGTTGCGCGCCAGCCGTCGTCGTACGCCTCGCGGCCCTCGCGCCGGTAGCGGTTGCTGCGGATTGAACGTCGCGCCGCGTCCGCGTTCCGGCGGCTCGCCGGGCGCGCGCCGCAGCGGATCGGGCGCGGCGCGCCGGTGCGTCGTCGACGGAAGGTTGACGGCGCTTTCATGCGGATGATTTTACGCCTGCTCTGCGATTCCGCCTAGAATGCATGCGCCTAGAATCGGCCACCGCGAGATCCGCCATGAGCAAGCCCAAGACGCACCGCTTCGACACGCTCTCGCTGCACGCGGGCGCCGGCGCCCGATCCCGCGACCGGCGCGCGCGCGACGCCGATCTACCAGACCGCGTCGTTCGTCTTTCCCGACAGCGATCACGCGGCGGCGCTGTTCAACATGGAGCGCGCGGGCCACGTGTATTCGCGCATCTCCAACCCGACGGTGGCGGTGCTCGAGGAGCGCATCGCCGCGCTCGAAGGCGGCGTCGGCGCGATCGCGACGCGCGAGCGGACAGGCGGCGCTGCACCTGGCCATCGCGACGCTGCTGCGGCGCGGGTCAGCATATCGTCGCGTCGCGGTCGCTCTATGGCGGCTCGCACAATCTCCTCGATTACACGCTGCCGCGGTTCGGCATCGACGACGACCTTCGTCGATCCGCGCGATCATCGATGCGCTGGCGCGCGGCGATCCGGCCCGAACACGCGCCTCCTGTTCGGCGAGACGCTGGGCAATCCCGGACTCGAGGTGCTCGACATCCCGCGCGTGGCGGCGCTCGCGCACGACATTCGGCCTGCCGCTGCTGGTCGACTCGACGTTCACGACGCCCTGGCTCATGCGTCCGTTCGACCACGGCGCCGACCTCGTCTTCCATTCGGCGACCAAGTTCCTGTCGGGGCACGGCGTGGTCGATCGGCGGCGTGCTGGTCGATTCCGGCCGGTTCGACTGGGATGGCGCGCGGCGCGCGGCAAGTTCCCGACGCTGACCGAGCCGTACCGATGGCTTCCACGACATGGTGTTCAGCGAGGAGTCGACGACCGCGGCGTTCCTCGCTGCGCGCGCGGCGCGAAGGCATCCGCGATTTCGGCGCGTGCATGGCGCCGTTCACGGCGTTCCAGATCCTGCAGGGCATCGAGACGCTGCCGTTGCGCATGGCGCAAGCACGTCGACAATACGCGCACGCATCGTCGCGTTCCTCGCCGACGCATCGCTGTTCGTCGCGGACGTCGGCTATCCGGACTTGCCCGGCCATCCCGACCATGCGCTCGCGCGAAGGCTGCTGCTTCGCGCGGCTGCGGCGCCGTGTTCTCGTTCAGCGCTCGCGGCACGCGCGCGCAGGGCGCAAGCTCGTCGAGGCGCTGAACTCTGTTCTCCCATCTCGCCAACGTCGGCGACGCGAAATCGCTGGTGATCCATCCGGCCTCGACCACGCATTTCCGGATGTCGCGCCGACGACCTCGCCAAGGCCGGCATCACCGAGGGCACGATTCGCCTGTCGATCGGGCTCGAGGATCCGGACGACCTCATCGAGGACCTGGGCCGCGCGTTGCATGCGGCGGGAAAAGTCTAAGCTCGCCGCAACGGAGCGAATTCCGCGACATGCGCCTCGACGTCAAACGGCAGCGAAGTGCTACGCCTACACCGGCGCCCGTCGATTGGACGCCGGGCAAGCCCGGCGATCCGTGTTTGTGCATGGGGCCGCGCACGATCACTCCGTGTGGGCGCTGCAGTCGCGATATTTTGCCCACCACGGCTGCAATGTGCTGGCGGTGGATCTCCCGGGGCACGGCCGTTCGGGCGGCGCGGCGTTGGCCACGATCGAGGCGATCGCCGACTGGATCCGCGCGTGCTCGACGCGGCCGGCCTGGGAAAGCCGCGCTCGTCGGCCATTCGATCGGGTCGCTCGTCACGCTCGCGTGCGCGGCGCGTCGATCCGGATCGCGTCACGAAGCCTGCCCTGCTGCAGGTCCCGCAGCACCGATGCTCGGTGAGCGACGAGCTGCTTGCGGCAGCAGCATGTCGACGCTCACCTCGCCTACGAATTGATCAACGGATGGTCGTATTCCGCCGGCAAGCAATTGGGCGGCAACGCGATACCGGGGATGTGGATGACCGGCAACGCGATGCGCCTCATGGAACGCACGCGTCCGGGCGCGCTGCACGTGGATCTCCTGGCGTGTCAGTCCTATGCCGGCGGTCTCGGCGCGGCAGCGGCCGTGCGCTGCCCGGTGCTGGCCATCCTCGGCGCGCGCGACCTCATGACGCCGGTGAAGGGTGCGCAGGCACTGCTCGCGGCGCTCGCCGACCTACGCACACGTGACACTTGCCCGACACCGGCCACGCCATGATGGCCGAGCAGCCGGATGCCGTGCTCGACGCATTGCGCACGTTCCTGCGACGCTGACTTCGCTACGCTAGCGTCGTCCTGCCGAACGCGGTTGCGTGACCTCGCGCCTTTCGTGTCTGAGGCGAGCGTGTGTGGCAGAATCGTTGCACGAGCCGGGACGTCACCGCTGGGGTCGTCGTTCGCCATGCCGACCCGATGGCAGTTCCTCGCCGCCGCCGCTCCGGTTCTCGCGCGCCGACGAGGCGCTGGCGAGCAGCTACGTTGCCTGGGCGACGGGACTCGTCCGCAATCCTCCCGCCGAATCCGAACCCGCCTACCTCGCGACGTTCGCCGATGCGGGTTCAGCGTGGGCGCGGCGGTGTGGCGCGGACTGGGCGGACTCTGGGTCGGCGCGAGCGATTCCGAAGGCCGCCATCGCGTTCGCCGAGGACGTGTTTGCGCAACGTGCCGAAGCCGCCCAGGCACTGCAAGGCGTCGTCGGCACCATGGCGGCGTGCGAAGCCTTTGCGCGCAAGTGGCACGCGCTTTGCGGCCGGCCGCATGCGCTGCGGGTCCAGCTGCGCAACCACAAGCTGACGCGGGTCGAGCCTGTGCCGCAGCCGCCCGGCGCCGCGCGCGTTGCCACGGCGGACGACATCGGCTGGGTGAGCGCAGCGCAACACGAATTCATCGCGGAGATCCAGCTGCCGGAGGATCCCGAGCGCTTGCGCAAGCTGGTGCCGAGGCGCATCGGAAACGGCGCAATTCTGGATCTGGGACGACGCCGGCGCGGTCGCGTTTGCCGGTTGGACCGATGCGCCTCCCGACGCCGCGCGCGTTGCGCCGGTGTATACGCCACGCCGCATTTACGGGGCCGCGGTTATGCTCACGGCACTCGTCGCGGCGTTGTCGCAGGCGTTGCTGGACGACGGCCGCCAGCGGCTCTTCCTGATCACCGACCTCGCGAATCCCGTATCGAATTCGATTTACGCCAAGATCGGCTTACCAGCCGCAGTCGGATCTTTTCCACTTCGATTTCCTCGACGCGCCGCAATGAGCGCCGCCAGGCCGTCCCAAGCGCGCGGGATCGCAGGCGCCTCTGGGGGGCAGCGCAGCGCTATGTTGCTTACGCCGCGAAGCGTGGGGGTCCCGTGGCATTGCGCCGAGATTCCACTGCCCCGGCGGACCCGTCGCCGGCGACGTGGGCACCGACTATGTCCTGCCGGCTGCGGCCGCGCATCACGCATTGCGCGTGCTGCGGCTGGCGGTCGGGGACCGCGTGACACTGTTCACCGGCGCCGGAGGTGAATTCGCCGCCACGCTGGCGCGAGCAAGCAAGCGCGACGCGGTAGTGCGCATCGACAGCTTCGATCCGGTCGAGCGCGAGGCCGGCGCTCGCCGTCACGCTCGTCCAGGGCATCGCGGCCAACGATGCGATGGACCACGCCGTGCGCAAGTCGGTGGAACTGGGTGTGGCGGCGATCCAGCCGCTGTTGACCGCGCGCAGCGCGCGCGTGCCCGAAGGCGAGCGCGGCGGCAAGCGCCTCGCCCACTGGCGCCAGATTGCCGTTGCGGCATGCGAGCAATGCGGGCGCAACCCGCGTTCCCGAAGTGCATGAAGTTGCCACGCTCCGAGCGCTGGCTCGGCAAAAGGCCCACGACCGTCACGGGATTGGTGTTGGCGCCGGATGCGGACGCGTCGATCGCCGCCGCTCCGCCGCCGCGCGGCGCGGCTCGATCTGCTGGTCGGTCCCGAGGGTGGATGGGCGCCCGATGAGATCGCGCGAGTGCTGCGGGCCGGCATGACCGCCGTGCGGCTCGGCCCACGCGTGCTGCGGACCGAAACGGCGGCGCTGGCCTCGCTGGCGACGATCAATGCGCTTGTGGGGCGATTTCCGCTGATGCTCCCGGACGCGAGGACGGGAATCGAGGCGCTATACTTTGACGTGAAACGAGTGCGCAAAGAGGAGGAATATGTCGAAGGAACAGGCCAACGACCGGCACCGACGGGCGTCGCTGCCGATACTGCCGCCGGAACGCGACGCGCGCGTATGGGCCCGATTGGTCCGGGTGATGTTCTACACGCCCGGTTTCCTGGCCCTGCTGCTGCTCAAGGCCGGCGAACCGACGAGCTTCGGCATCACGGTGGAACTGCTGATGCTGTCCAGTGCGGCGGCCATCGTCGGCGGCCTCTTCGTCGCCACCGAGTCCGAGGGCAGAGGGCGCCGATGATTCGTCCAGGACCGGCGTCTGGAGCGGGGCGCTGGTGCTCGAGTTGCTGGCGGTGGTGCCTTTCCTGTGCGCCGTGCCGGCGTTGTTCCACGAACTCGCGAGCAGCACGCTGCTGCACGCCAGAGCGCCCGGCGCCGTCAATGTCTCGCTCGGCGCCTCCGAGCTGCTGCCGATGATGGCGATCCTGCCGTTCATGCTCTACCAGCTGGCCGGCTTCGGCACCCTGCACTTCGTCGTTTCCAGGCCGGTGAACTGGGCCATCAACATCGCCATACTCGGCTTGATCATTGCCAGCTACGTCGCCAACCGCGAAGGCGCCTATGGCACGGAAAGGGTGTTGACCGGACTGCTGGTCCTGGGCTTGGGCGCCACCGTATTCTTCGGCATCCTGCAAACTCAAGCAGATGCAGACGGACTACACGATGCGTTCCCCGCCCAAGAGAGTAGCAAGAACGCGGCGACGTGCGCGACTGCACAGACATTCCGGAAACGCCGCGACATTGGAGGTCAGTACATCGTGTGGTGGATCAGCTATCGAGGTGAGGGCAAAGCCGGCGTCGATAACATCGGCGTCTTCGAGGATGACGGCACTCCCCGCAAGAAGCATCCGCTGCTCCTCGACCCGTCGCCCGAGGCGCACCCGCTGCACATTGCCCGCGGCTTCGCGCTGGTCGGCGACGATCTCTACATCGCCAACGCCTGGCGCAGGGACAGCCATGTCGCCCGGTACCGTCGCCGCGGCGACACTTTCCACTTCGCCGAGGTGGTGGTGACGACCAAGCAAATCTCGGCGATGGTCCACCCGTTCGACGTGGAGTTCGGCGACGACGGCCGCCTCTACGTCTCCTGCCAGGACACCAACACCGTCCTCGCCATCCTGCCCAAGACACGCAAGCCGGCGCCGGTGGCCTCGCACCTCCGCAAGAACTTCCCCAACGGCAACTTCCTTCCCGGCACGCTCGTCGCCTCCAGCCAGGGCCGGCTCCCCGAAGTGCGGCGACCGCGCGCCGCTGGACGTTCCGTCGCCGCAGGGCCTCGAGGTGGTGCTCGACGTGCACGGCAAGCCCCGGCACTCCGTGCGCGGCATCGTCGTGCATCGCAAGCATCTCTATGTGGCGGGCGAAGCGGGAACGTCGTCAAGGTCTACGAGCTGAAGACCGGGCGGCTCGTGGCGCGCATCAGGGGAAGAAGCTCACGAAACCCGTGCACCTCATCTTGCACGGCGACACGCTCTACATCGGCGCCGCCGGCACCGGCAGCATCCTCGCCTACGACATCCCCGAAGTGAGCTCCGCGCGGCAAGCTCAAGGCGCGCGTGGTGATCGATGGCAAGCTCAAGGCTCCGTCCGGCTTTGCGATCGGTCCGGACGGCGATCTCTACGTGGCCGAACGGTTCGATCAGCGGGTCCGGCGCTTCTCCGTCAAGGGGAAGAAAAAGGGCACGTTCATTGACGGACTCCCGGACATGCCGGAGTTCCTGGTGCACATGCCTGATCCGGCGTAGGGCATAATCGGATCGTTCAGGTCGCACCGCGAGCCGGCGACGCGCGACCGGTAAGATCAACTCATCCGGGAGGCGCGTCGGCGGCCACCAGGATGCTGCAGCGGACGCGCTCCAGCAGCAATGCATCGGTCGACCCGCGCCACCAGCGCAGCGCGAAACCCTTGCTGCGCGGATGGCCGAGGATCAGGAGCTCGATCCCGAGTTCCTCCACGCAGCCGGGCAATGACGGTCACCGGCTCGCCGATGACGACGTGCTGCGTGACCGCCAGTCCATTTGTGGTCGAGTTGCGCCGCGGCTTCCTGCAAATCCGCGTCGACTCGCGCGCTGTCGTCGCCCAATGCAATCTCCGGAACGTACTCACCGGCCAGGATATAGAGCGACGGATCGTGGACGACGCCGGCTAGGTGAATCGCCGTCGCCGGATCCGGGGCCAGCCGGATGCATTCGTCCAGAGCCAGCCGTGATTCCGGCGAGCCGTCGTACGCCACGAGAATCTTCCGGTACATGGCTGCCCCTTTCTCCGACAGGCAGGTTACGCCGAGGCGAACAGCGGCTTTCCGCAGACGGCCAGCGCGACGTCGGTGAGCGCGTCCCACGCGTCGCCGCGACCGAGCCCCTTGGACAACGCATCCAGGTTCGCGAGCGCCACCAGCAACGGCGGAATGGACGCGGGCGCAACGCGGTTCACCGCGCGTTCCAGCGCGGCTTTGCCGCTTGCCCCAGACGCGCACGTTGCGTATCGCGGACGACACCGGCGTCCCTTCCCGCACCATCGTATGGACCGCGGCGATGGCATGCACGTCTTCGACGAGTTGCCAGATCGCCGGCAATCGGCGCGTCGCCCTCGGCCTGCAGGACGCTCGAGAATACGCAGCACCGCGCGGCGCGTCGCCCGGCGAGCCAGGACTCCGACAACTGGAATACGTCGTAGCGGGCGACATCGGCGATGGCTTGCTCGACCGCATCGTGCGCGAGCGCGCCGGGAGGCAGCAGGAGCGCCAGCTTGTCGATCTCCTGTCGCGCCGCGAGGAGGTTGCCCTCGCAGTGGTCGGCGAGGAATGCGAGCGTCTCGCGGGATGCGTGCTGTTGATGGCGCTTCATGCGCGCGGCGATCCACGCGCGGCAGCGCGTCGCGCTCGACCGGATACACCGCGACCGTCACGCCCGCGCCGGCCAGCGCCTCGAACCACGCTGACGACTGCGTCGCGCGGTCGAGCCGCGGCAGGGTGACGAGCGTCACGTTGTCCGGACTCGGGTCAGCCGCGTACGCCTCCAGCGCCTTGCCGCCTTCGACGCCCGGCTTGCCGGATGGGATGCGCAAGTCGACGAGCTTGCGATCGCCGAAGAGACTGCGGTTGGCGTTGGCGCTGATGAATGCGTCCCAGCGAAAGCCGGGCTCGGCCACGAAGACTTCGCGCTCAGTAGCGCCAGCCGCCGCGTGCCGCCGACGCGGATCGCGTCGCCGGCTTCCAGCGCCAGCAGCGGTTCGTCCCCGTGGACCACGTACAGCGCCTTCACGCCGCGCTGCAGATGGTCGGAGAGGTCGTCGAGCGAACTTGCATGGCGGAAGGCGGGCCCGACCGGCTCTTACGCCGGCTTTTTCGCCGCCTGCAGCCGCCGCACGATCTGCTGAATGGCGTCGGTCTGCATGTCGCTCTGCAGCCGCTGCTCTTCCAGGTCGCGCGCCAGCACCTGCGTTTCGTTGAACGTGTACGAGCGGCGGATCACGACCTCGCCGGCGGGCATCCAGTCCGCGCCCTCCTTGTCGTGCAAGCGAAACGACACGCGCTTGATGAGCTGGTATTCGCGGACCGACGCCAGCCGTGCGACAGCGACAGCACCTCCTTGTCGTCCTGGACCGTGGGAATGTCGAGCACGACCTGGGCCGCGACTGCGGTTTCGGCGAGCGCTGCGCTGCCCGTACCCGTGAGCGCGCGTTTCATTTCGTTGTTGAACGGTGGCGGTGCCGACGAGTTGAGGTAGACGGATTCGAACGCGTAGCTCGCCGCGCCCGCGCAAGTGAAAGCCGCATCCGCGCCAAGCAGCAGCGCGGCGGATGCGACGATCAGACGCGAGGCAGGCGCGGGCGCATCACACGACGACGTTCACGAGCCGGCCGGGCACGATGATGACCTTCTTCACCGGCGCGCCGTTGGCGTGCTTGGTCACTTCGGCGCTCGCCCGCGCGGCGGCTTCGATGGCCGACTTGTCCGCAGCGGCCGGAACGTTGAGCTTGCCGCGCAGCTTGCCGTTCACCTGCAGCACGAGTTCGATCTCGTCCTGCGCGAGCGCCGCGGCATCGACGTCGGGCCACGGCGCGTCGAGCAGTTCACCGTACTCGGCGGCCAGCTCGAGGTCCTGCCACAGCATCCAGGTCACGTGGGGAACCACCGGATAGAGCGTGCGCAGCAGGATCGACAGGCCCTCGCGCTGGAACGCAGCGGCGCCGCGCGTGGCCGAAGGCGGCGGCTTCCAGCGCGTTGAGCATTTTCATGCCCGCCGACACGACGGTGTTGTACTGAATGCGCTCATAGTCGTAATTCGCCTGCTTCAACGCCAAATGCAACTCGCGGCGCGAGGTCTTCCACCGCGTCGTCGGCGTCGCGGGAGTCGAAGCGTGTTGGCGTTTCTCACGGCATCCGCGTGCGTCTGGGAGAACGCCCACAGCCGCTTCAGGAAGCGGTGCGCGCCCTCGACGCCGGCGTCGGACCAGATCGCGGAATCGTCGGGCGACCCGGCGAACATCACGTAGAGCCGCGCAGTGTCCGCGCCATGCGTGTCGATCAGGTCCTGCGGTTCGACGCCGTTCTGCTCCGTCTTGCCCATCTTGCCCACGCCGCCGTACTTCGACGGGGACCATCCGCCAGGCCGGCCGCCCGTGATGTGCCCTTGCGCGTCGGTCGTCGGCGTGACGTCGTCGGGCGAATGATATTCACTTGCCGCCTTTCGCATTGCGCCGGAAGTAGATGTGATTGAGCAGCATTCCTTGCGTGAACAACCGGGTGAAGGGCTCGTCGACCTTCACGAGCCCCATGTCGCGCATGACCTTGGTCCAGAACCGCGCATAGAGGAGATGCAGGATGGCGTGTTCGATGCCGCCGATGTACTGGTCCATCGGCATCCAGTAGTCGTTGCGTGCGTCGACCATCGTCGTGGCGCCGGGGCTCGTGTAGCGCATGTAATACCAGGACGAGTCGACGAACGTATCCATCGTATCCGTCTCGCGCCGCGCCGGCTTGCCGCACTTCGGACAGGCGACGTTCAAAGAAATCCTCGCGCTTGTTGAGCGGATTGCCGCCGCCGTCCGGCACGCAGTCTGCGGGCAGCACGACCGGCAAATCACGCTCCGGCACAGGCACGGGCCCGCAACCGGCGCAATGGATGATCGGGATCGGCGTGCCCCAGTAGCGCTGGCGCGAGATGCTCCAGTCGCGCAGGCGATAGGTAACGCGCTTCTCGCCCAACCCCTTCGCGGCCAGGTCGGCGGCGACGGCATCGACCGCTTCCGCATAGGCCAGGTCGTCGTACTTGATCGAGAACACGCAGCGGCCGCGTTCCTTGTCGGCGTACCACGGCTGCCACAGGTCGATCGAGGAATTCCTCGCCCGGAACGGCGATGACCTGCTTGATCGGCAGCCCGTATTTCTTCGCGAACGCGAAGTCGCGCTCGTCGTGCGCGGGCACGCCCATCACGGCGCCGTCGCCGTAGGCCATCAGCACGTAATTGCCGACCCAGAGCTCGATCGGCTCCCCGGTCAACGGGTGCGTCACGTAGAGACCGGTGGGCATCCCTTTCTTTTCCATCGTGGCGAGGTCGGCCTCGATGACGCTGCCGCTGCCGGCAATCGTCGATGAACGCGGCCAGCGGCGGGTTCGACTTCGCGGCGTGCAGCGCCAGCGGATGCTCGGCGGCGACGGCGCAGAACGTCACGCCCATGATCGTGTCGGCGCGCGTTGTGAACACGTACATCCTGCCGTCGCCGATGAGGACGCCGCTGGTCGTCCTTGATGTCGTGCAGGAAGGCGAAGCGGACGCCCACGCTCTTGCCGATCCAGTTGGCCTGCATCGTCTTCACGCGTTCGGGCCAGCCAGGCATCCTGTCGAGGTATGCCAGGAGCTCCTCGGCGTAATCGGTGATCTTGAGGTAATACCCGGGGATTTCGCGCTTCTCGACCGGCGCGCCGGTGCGCCATCCGCGCCCGTCGATCACCTGCTCGTTCGCGAGCACGGTCTGATCGACCGGGTCCCAGTTGACGACGCCGGTCTTGCGGTAAGCGATGCCCTTGCTCCAGCATCTTCAGGAAGAACCACTGGTTCCAGCGGTAGATAGTCGGGATCGCAGGCGGCGAATTCGCGCGACCAGTCGATCGCCCAGCCCATCGCCATGCACTGCTGCTTCATGAGGGCGATGTTCTCGCGACGTCCACTTCGCGGGCGCGACGCCGGTTCTTCATCGCGGCGTTTTCCGCGGGCAGGCCGAACGCGTCCCAGCCCATCGGCATCAGACAGTTGTAGCCCTGCATCCGCAGGTGCCGGTACATGACGTCGTTGATCGTGTAGTTGCGCACGTGCCCCATGTGCAGCCGGCCCGAAGGGTAGGGCAGCATGGACACGCAGTAGAATTTCTTCCGGTCGGCGCGTTCGACCGCGCGATAGGCGTCGGCCGCGGTCCACGCGGATTGCGCGGCGGCTTCGACGTCCTTCGGGATGTACGGCTTCATGGGCGGACGGCAATCGGCGCGGCGTGCGCCTTCGATGATTTCGTCGATTATACCGGCTCGCTCACCCGCGAACCGTGGCGGCTATGACCACCCATACCCCGAGGGCGGCGAAGAGGGCCGCGGCGACGATGCGCACGGCGCGAAACGGAATCTTCTTCGCCGCCGCGTTGCCGATGAATGCGGTAGGCGCGTCGACGAGCAGCATGCCGAGCGTCGTGCCCGCGACGACGGCGAACAGCGACGTGAATTGGGCGGCGAGCATCGACCGTGGCGATTTGCGTCTTGTCGCCGATCTCCGCCAGAAAGAACGCAACGGCCGTGACGGCGAAACACGCTGCGGGCGGAGGCGGGCGGCGCGTCGCCGTCGTCGAAGCGGTCCGGCTTCAGCGCCCATGCGGCTACCGCAAAGAACGACAGCGCGAGCCCCCAGCGCAGGACTTCCGCCGGGACCACGTCGCGCACCCAATGCCCGATCCAGCGCCCGCGATGGCATGATTGAGCGAGCGTGGCGACAAAGATTCCGGCGATGATCGGCCAGGGCTTGCCGTAACGCGCCGGCCAGCACAAGTGTCAGCAATTGGGTCTTGTCCCCGAGTTCGCCAATGGCGACGACCAAGGTGGAAACCAGCAGGGCTTCGAGCATGCGAGGCCCGGCGCGGGCGGATTTTATGCTATTGTCATAGGCCGTCCGGCGGCAGCGATGCGTGGAACGGGAATCCGGAGCGATAATTATACGTTTGCTTCGAGGAACCGCCCTCGGCCAAGCGCGACCAAACGACAAGACACTACGACCGACCGGATCCAACTTTGCACTCCTCGAGAACCACGTCGCCCATCTCATTGCCAATTTTCCTGCGGAGCCTGTGCGCGCTGGCACTGCCGTCGGCGCTCGCCTTCAACGCGGCCGCTGCGGCGCCGGTGAAGACCGATCACGTCCAGGCGGAGCTCGTCTCGGAACGCACCGCGCTGGTACCCGGGAAAAGCGATCACCGTCGCGCTGCGGCTCAAGATGGCGGACGGCTGGCACACTATTGGCGCAACCCGGGCGATTCCGGCCTGCCGACCACGATCACCTGGAGGCTCCCGGATGGCGTTGGCGTCGGCGCGATCCAGTGGCCCGCGCCGAACGCGCTTCCGGCAGGACCTCTCGTCAACTACGGATACGAAGGCGAAGTCCTGCTGCTGACGGGAATCACGGTGCCGCGCGACGCGCGCCCTGGAACGACCTACAAGCTGAGGGCGCATGCCGACTGGCTCGTCTGCAAGGACGTTTGCATACCGGAAGGTGCGGACCTCGACCTCGAGCTGCCCGTGGCGGACCGCTCGGATCCCTATCCGCAGTGGGGAAGCGCCATCGCCGCGACGCGCGCGGCACTCCCCGCGCCGCTGCAGGGATGGCAGGTCGTTGCGCGAGGCGACGGTGCGCGAGTTGCGTTGACATTGTCGCCGCCCGGAAGGCGCCGCGGATCCGGGTTCGCTGCAATTCTTCCCGCATGAGGAAGGCCGCATCGAACCGTCGGGCAAGCAGGCGCAGCACGCGTGATGCGAATGGCGCTCTACACGCTTGACGCTGCCGGCCGCGACTCAGCTGGCGCCCGAATTCAAGCGCGTCGCCGGTGTCGTCACGGCGAGCAAGGGCTTCGTCGAGGGCGGCGAGCGCGTTTCCGCCGTGACCGTCGACGTGCCGCTGGTCGGGACAGTCACACGCGGGCGCCAAGTCTTCGCTCGCCCAGGTTCCCGCCGTCGATCTTTCGGCGCCGGCGCCCGCCTCCGCGGGCGCCGAGATCTCGCTTGTGGCCGCGTTGCTGCTGGCCTTGGTCGGCGGTCTGATCCTCAACCTGATGCCATGCGTGTTCCCGGTGCTTTCGCTGAAGGCGCTTGCGCTCGCGCAGGGACCATTCGCAACACCCGCATCCATCGCCTGCAGGGCATCGCGTTCGCCGCCGGGCGTGGTCGCGACATTCGTCGTGCTGGCCGGACTGCTGCTCATCCTGCGCGCCGCGGGTGAACAGCTGGGATGGGGCTTCCAGCTGCAGTCGCCGGCCGTGGTCGTCGGCCTCGCGATCCTGTTCTTCGTGCTGGCGCTCAATCTTTCCGGCGTATTCGAGTTCACGCTCGCTGGTTCCGTCCTCTGCCGCCGAATGGACGGCAAAGAATCCCTACGTCGATGCGGTGCTGTCGGGGATTCTCGCGGTGGTCGCATCGCTTCGCCGTGCACCGCTCCGTTCATGGGCGCCGCACTCGGCTACGCGCTCTCGCAGTCGGCGCCCGCGTCACGCTGGGCGTGTTCCTGGCGCTTGGGCTTGGGATGGCGCTGCCCTATGGCCTCGCTCGCGTGGTTTCCCGCGTTGGCGCCGCGTATTGCCGCGGCCTGGAGCGTGGATGGAGCGCTTGAAGCAGGTGCTCGCGTTCCCGCTCTACGCGACGGTCGCGTGGCTGATATGGGTGCTCGGCGCGCAGCTGGACAACGACGCCGTAGTCCGCATGCTGGTGACACTTCGTCATCGTCGCCTTCGGGCTGTGGTCGTGGCGGCTCTATCGCGGCGGCACTGGCGCGGAGCTGGGGAGCCGCCGCAGCCATCGCGCATCCTGTCCGGCGGGCGTTGTCGCGTGGCCCTTGCTGCGCGGCGGCGACATGCGATGCGCGACCCGCCGTCGCGTCCGACGCCACTGGACCGTGGCATGCCTTCACGCCGACGTGCCGTTGCGGACCTGCGCGAAGGCGGCCGTCCGGTGTTCGTCGATTTCACCGCCGCTTGGTGCGTCACGTGCCAGGTGAACAAACGGCTGGTCCTCAACGACGCGCAGATACGCGACGCCTTCGCGAGCCACGGCGTCGAGCTCGTGCGCGCGGATTGGACCCGGCGCGATCCAGTGATCACGCGCGCCCTCGCGGCATTGGGCCGCCAGGGCGTTCCCGTCTACGTTTCTGTACCGTCCGGGCAAGGAACCGCTGGTGCTTCCCGAAGTTCCTAAACAAGCGGACCGTGCTCGATGCGTTGGCCGCGCTGGGACCGAAACAAACGGTGACGCTTAACTAGCTGACCGCAGGCTGCCGTAACCATTCGAGGAGGCCTCCATGCCATTGTCCATTCGCCTTGTGCCGTTGCTCCTGACGCTTGTCGCGCAGCGGGCTCGCTTCGCGAGCACGTCTGCGCCCGATTTCACATTGACCGACACGGGCGGCAAGACTGTCAAGCTGTCCGATTTCCGGGGCAAGTACGTCGGTGCTCGAGTGGACCAATCCCGAATGCCCGTTCGTCAGGAAGCACTAGCAACAGCGCCAATATGCAGGGACTGCAGAAAGAGTGGGGCGCGCGGGACGTCGTGTGGCTCACCGTCAATTCGACCAACCAGTCGAGCTGTGAGTACAAGACCGCCCGCGCAAATGGGCGAGTGGATGCGAGCCAAGGATGCTGCGCCCGAGGCCGCGCTGGTCGATGGCACGCAGCGCCACGGGCCGCGCCTACGGCGCCAAGACGACGCCGCACAGTGTTCGTCGTGGATCCGGCGGGCAACTTCATCTACGACGGTGCGATCGACGACCGGCGCTCGTCGAATCCTGCGGACGCAAAGCTGGCGAACAATTATGTGCGCGCGGCGCTCACCGAGGCGCTCGCCGGCAAGCCCGTGAGCGTTGGCGAGCACCACGCCGTACGGCTGCAGCGTCAAGTACTGACGTATGCGTTGGTAACGGAAAGGCCAGCCCTAAGCGGCTGGCCTTTTGTTGGGAGGAGCGGTAAGCTAGGGCGAGATAACGACAGGAGGAGGGGCCATGAACAGGACACTGGGTTGGGGAATTTGTGTTGTGTTGCGGCGATCGTGCTCGCCGGCTGTGCCAGCGCGCCGATGACGGGCAAGCGCGAACTGATGCTCGTCGCCAACGATCAGAAGGTCCTGTGGGATGACGCGGGCAAGCCGGTCATTGATGGCGCCGGGCAAGGACAACGTAGCTGGTAGTCGACATCGGCACCGATCCGCTGGCGCCGAAGATCGTCGCGAACCTGCCGTTGATGAACCTCGTCTTCGGCCCGCCTACCAACCTGCAGATCACGCCCGACGGCAAGTTCGGCTTGGTCGCCAACTCGATGGACTGGGTCGCCGACGGCGCGTCGTGGAAGGCCGTTCCCGACAACAAGCTGTACGTGATCGACCTGACGCTCGATCCGCCGAAGTTGATCGATACGGTGGCGGTGGGCAAGCAGCCGTCGGGCATGGCGATCAACCGTGCGGGCGATCTATTGTTGATCGCGAACCGCAACGACAACTCGATCAGCGTGCTCAAGATCGCCGGCAAGTCGGTCAAGCTGATCGACACGGTTGCGATGGGCGAGCAGGTATCGCACGTCGCCATCACCGGCGACGGCAAGCGCGCCGTGGCGGCGAAGTTTCCCGGCCACAAGGCCGGCGCTGTTCGCCATCAACGGCGACAAGGTCACCTACGACAAGCAGGACATCGCCGGTTGGCTGGTGGCCGTACAACCTCGACATCACGCCGGACGGCGAGCTGCTTGCTCACCGCCGACAACGGGCTTGTCGGGCGGCTCCGACGGCAACGTCGACACGGTCACCGTCGTCGACCTCGAGGCCGGTGCCGCCGCGCGTGATCGACAAGGTCGTCGTGGGCGACGGACCGGAGGGTTTCGCGATCAGCCCGGACGGCAGGATGGCGGTCGCGGTGATCCTGCGCGGTTCGAACGCCGACAAGAAGGCGTACTTCTACAACCGCAACGGATCGGTGGTGGCGCTCGAAGATCGACGGCAAGAAGGTCACGCGGACCAACGAAATCGAAGTTCGCGTGGCTGCCGGAAGGCTTGGCGTTCAGCGATGACGGGAAATACGTCTACGTCGGCAACTTCGTCGACAGCGATATCGACGATCCTCAGGTCGTCGGCGACCAGCTGGTCGATACCGGCAAGCGCACGGCGCTCCCGGGGCATCCGGCCGCGATGCGCGCGCGGGCGCGTTGACGCCTGTTGCCTGCGACGTTCGTCGTATGTGGGGCCGGCGCGACGCCGGCCTCTTCCGTTGCGAGAACGGCGCCGCGGTCGCGCACTCTCGGCTTCGCGGTGCTCGCGATGGTCGCTGCAGGCTGCGGACCGTCGGAGGAGCGCCCGATTCAGGGCTACGTCGAAGGCGAGTACGTTCGCGTCGGGCGGCGCCATTCGCCGGCGCGCTGACGCAGCTTTCGGTCAAAGCGCGGTGATCAGGTGGCCGCCGGGGCGCCGCTGTTCGCGCTCGAACGCGAAAATGAAGTGGCGGCGCGCCGTCAGGCGGAGCAGCAGCTGCAGGCGGCGCAGGCGCGGCTCCAGAACCTGCTGACCGGCAAGCGGCCGCGCCGGAAGTGGAGACGGTGGCGGAGCAGCTGCGCCAGGCAATGGCCACGCGCGACTTGGCACAGTCCAATCTCACCCGCCAGCAAAAGCTGTACGCGAACGGATTCGTCAGCGCCGGCGGTGATCGACGATGCCCGCATGCAAGTCAAGCGCAGCGAAGCCGCCGTCGCCGAGTTGCAGGGCCGCGGTCACCGACCGCGAACACTGCCGGCGCGCACGGACGAGATTCGCGCCGCCGAAGCGCGATGCACAAGCCGCGCGCGAGGCGCTCGCGCAGGCCGACTGGCGACTGGGCCAGCGCGCGATCGCCTCGCCGGTGGCCGGACGCGTCAACGACACTTACTACGTCATCGGCGACTGGGTTCCCGCCGGGAATCCCGTCGCAAGCCTGCTGCCGCCGGCGAACGTGAAGGTCCGCTTCTTCGTGCCCGAACCGGTTCTGGGCCGATTGAAGCCGGGCCAGGGCGTCAACTTCTCCTGCGATGGCTGCGGCGCGCCGATGGACGCCACGATCACATTCATTTCCGATCGCGCGGAGTTCACGCCGCCGGTGCTCTACTCGCGCGACAACCGGGCGAAGCTCGTGTTCCTGGTCGAGGCCAAGCCCTCGCCCGAGATCGCCGCGCGGCTCAATCCCGGCCAGCCGGTCGACGTCGTGCTGCCGCAATGAGCGCCATGCGGCCCCGCCTGAAGGCGCGAATGTCGAGCGGCGCGACGTCGTCATCGACGTGCACGGCCTCAACAAGACATTCGGCCGAATCACGTGGTCACGCGACCTCTCGCTGAGCGTGCGGCGCGGCGAGATCTTCGGCTTCCTGGGACCCAACGGCAGCGGCAAGACGACGTCCATCCGCATGCTGTGCGGCCTGCTCACGCCCGACGGCGGCGAGGGCACGCTGCCTCGGCTTCGACATCGTCACGCGAAGCCAAGTCGATCAAGCGCGAAGTCGGCTACATGACGCAGCGCTTCTCGTTCTGGGAAGACCTGCACGATCCGCGAGAACCTCGACTTCATCGCGCGAATGTACGGAGTGAAGCGATGCGCGCGCGAAGGTCGAGCGAGGCGCTCGACCATCTCGGCCTGACGCCGCGCGCGGATCAGCTCGCCGGCACGCTGTCCGGCGGCTGGAAGCAGCGGCTGGCGCTCGCCGCGTGCCTGCTGCACGACCCGCAACTGCTGCTGCTGGACGAGCCGACCGCCGGCGTGGACCCCAAGGCGCGCCGCGATTTCTGGGACGGAGCTGCACGCGCTGGCCGCGAGGGCATCGACGGTGCTGGTGTAGCACGCATTACATGGACGAGGCCGAACGCTGCCACAAGCTGGGCTACATTCTCAACGGCGAGCTGCTGGTCCAGGGCACCGCGAGCGAAGTGATCGCCAGTCAGGCGCTGACCACGTGGTCCGTTACCGGCGACGACCTTCCCGCACTGGCGGAGCGGCTGCGCGCAGCGCCCGGCGTCGAGCAGGTGGCGGCGTTCGGCACGGCGCTGCACGTGACCGGCTCCGATCGCGAGCGGCTGCGCGGCCGAACTCGCGCCGCTGATGGCCGAACCGGGCCGGACGTGGCGCTGAGGTCGAGCCCGGCCTGGAAGATGTGTTCATCCACCTGATGCGGCGACGCGGGCGAAACGCCCGTGGCGAGGGCGCGGCCGTGAACGCCTGGTTCTCGCTGGTCGCGCTGGTTGGGCATCGTGGCCAAGGAATTCATCCAGTTGAAGCGCGACCGCCTGACTTTCGGCATGATCGTCGGCGTTCCGGTCATCCAGCTGACGCTGTTCGGTTACGCGATCAACTCCGATCCCAAGCACCTGCCGACGGCGCTGCTCGATTCCGACCGCAGCGAATTCTCGCGCAGCATCCTGGCAAGCCTTTCCAACAGCGATTATTTCACGCTGGTCGCGAGGCCGCCGACGAACGCGACGCAGCGCACATGCTCGCGACGGGCGAGGTGCAGTTCGTGGTCACGATTCCCGCTGACTTCTCGCGCCGGCTCGTGCGCGGCGAACGCCCCGCGCTGCTGGTGGAGGCCGACGCGACCGACCCGGCGGCCACGGGCAACGCGATCGCGGCGCTCGATCAGCTCGCGCAGACCGCGCTCGCGCACGACTTGACGGGCCGCTGGCGCCGCTCGCAGCGCAACCCGGCGCCGTTCGAGGTGCGCATCCACGCGCTGCTACAATCCCGAGGCCGTCACGCAGTACAACATCGTGCCCGGCCTCATGGGCGTGATCCTGACGATGACGATGGTGATGATGACCGGCGCTCGCGATCACGCGCGAACGCGAGCGCGGCACGATGGAGAACCTGCTCGCCACGCCGGCGCGGCCGCTCGAGGTGATGATCGGCAAGATCGTGCCGTACATCCTGATCGGGCTACGTGCAGGTGACGATCATCCTGATCGCTGCGCGCGCTTGCTGTTCGGCGTGCCGATGATCGGGCAGCCTCGTCGCTGCTGTTCTGCGCCGTGCTGCTGTCTTCATCGCCGCCAACCTGGCGGTCGGCTTCACGTTCTCGACGCTCGCGCAGCAACCAGCTGCAGGCGATGCAGATGACGTTCTTCTTCTTCCTGCCGTCGATGCTGCTCGTCGGGCTTCATGTTCCCGTTCCGCGGCATGCCGGAGTGGGCGCAGTGCGATCGGCGAGGTGCTGCCGCTGACGCATTTCCTGCGCATCGTGCGCGGCATCCTGCTGAAGGGAAATGCGCTTGGCGAGATAATGCCCGAGGCATGGCCGCTCCTCGTGTTTATGCTGGTCGTGATGCTGCTGGGCTGCGCGCGTTCCGCAACACGCTTCGACTGATGGGCCCCTCCTTTACTCCCCTGTACACTCGGGCGGGCTATTGGCGATGTGCATGCGCTTCAGACCTAGCGCAGCGCAATCGCGAGACCTAGGGGATAAATGCCACGGCCATCACGTTGCCGATCAGCACGATTGACGCAACCTTCGCCGGCTCCTGCTTGAACTGCTCGGCGACCATGAAATTGAGCACCGCGGGCGGCAGCGAGCCGAAGATGATCAGCAGGCCCCGCTGCATGGGGTCGAGGCCCGAGCAGCGGACCGAGAAGCGCGGCGATCGCAATCCCCGCCAGCGGACACACGAGGCCGCCCACGACGCCCAGGCGCCAATCATCCCAGCGCACTTCGTAGAGCCGCACGCCCAGGGAGAGCAGCATCATCGGAATCAGCGCGTCGCCGACCAGCTTGATCGCGACCGATCCCCACTCGGGTATCGGCGGATGCGTCGAGCGCGAACGCAAAGCCCAGGACCGTCGACCAAACCATCGGATTGCGCAACAGCTTTCCGAAGCGCGCGTGGTGATCGATCATCCAGGTCGCCGAGCGTGAATTGCAGGAGGTTGGAGATCGTGAACAGCGCGACCATCGCCGCAAATCCCGGCGCGCCGTAGCGCAAGCACGGCGAGCGGCAGGCCGATGTTGCCGCAATTGTTGAACATCATCGGCGGCACGAACGTGCGGTAGTCCACGTGGAGTAGCCGGGCGACCGGCCACGCGAGCAGACCCGAGCCCAGTACGATGCCGACGGCTCCCAGCATCAGCGTGCCCGCTTGCGCCGATGTTGAAGTCCTTGCTCGCCAGCGCCGAGAAAGATCAGCGCCGGCGCCAGGATGGTCATGCTGATCTGGTTGACCGCCGCCATGTCGGGCTTCACGCGTCGCGCGTAGAAATAGCCCACGAGCACGATCACGAAAACCGGCAGGATGATGCCGAGAATTCTTTCAAACACTTCGGAGCGCGTCACAGGATGTAGCGCGGAGAGATTGTCGTCGCCGGCGATTCCGGCCAGCGTGGCGTCGACGAACTCGGCGTCGATGGTGATCGTGTCGCCGGTGCGGCGCGCGGCATGGAAGGACACGTCGTCGAGCAGCCGCTCCATCACCGTGTAGAGCCGGCGCGCGCCGATGTTCTCCTGCTTCTCGTTTACCGCGAAGGCGATCTCGGCCAGCCGGCGTGACGCCTTCGGGCAGGAAACTCGAGGTGCACCTGCTCCGGTTTCGAGCAGCGCGGCGTATTGGCGAGTCAGGCAGCGCGTCGGTCGCGGTCAGGATCTGCTCGAAGTCCGACACCGACAGCGACGTGAGCTCGACGCGGATCGGAAAGCGGCCCTGCAGCTCGGGAATGAGGTCGGAAGGCTTCGACAGATGGAACGCGCCCGACGCGATGAACAGGATGTGGTCGGTCTTGACCATGCCGTATTTCGTCGACACCGTCGTGCCCTCGACCAGCGGCAGGAGGTCGCGCTGCACGCCCTGGCGCGAGACGTCGGCGCCATGCATTTCCGAGCGGCGACGCGATCTTGTCGATCTCGTCCAGGAACACGATGCCGTTCTGCTCGGCGGCGGCGAGCGCCTTGCGCCTTGACGTCGTCGTCGTTGAGCGAGGCTTCGCGGCCTCCTCGTCGGTCAGCAGTTTCATTGCCTCGGCGACGGTCGTCTTGCAGGTGCTTGCGCCGCCCGCCGCCGCCCATCTGCTGGAACATGCCCTGGATCTGGCTGGTCAGCTCCTCCATGCCGGGCGGCGCCATGATTTCCATCTGCGGCGGCGAGCAACCGCAGAGCTCGATTTCCACTTCGCGGTCGTCGAGCGTCACCTTCGCGCAGCATCTTGCGGAATTTCTGGCGCGTGGCGGAGTCCACGTCGGCTTCATGTCGGTGAAGCTGACTTCGCTGCGCCGGCGGCAGCAGCACGTCGAGCAGGCGCTCCTCGGCGGCGTCGGCGGCGTGGTCGCGAACCTTGCGCGTCTCGGCTTCGCGCGTCTGCTTGATGGCGACTTCGACGAGGTCGCGAATGATCGTGTCGACGTCGCGGCCCGACGTAGCCGACCTCGGTGAACTTGGTCGCCTCGACCTTGACGAAGGGCGCGTCGGCGAGCCGGGCGAGGCGGCGCGCGATCTCCGTCTTGCCCACGCCGGTCGGACCGATCATCAGGATGTTCTTCGGCGTGATCTCCTGGCGCAGCGGCTCCGGCACCTGCTGCCGGCGCCAGCGGTTGCGCAGCGCGATCGCGACCGCGCGCTTTGCCGCCTCCTGCCCGACGATGTGCTTGTCGAGCTCGGAGACGATTTCCTCGGGGGTCATGTGCGACGACATCGGACGGCTCTGCGCGGGCGGAAGAAAACGGTGCCGCCCCGACAGGACGACCGCGGAATTGTACCGCGCCGCGGGTTTCCGTCGCGCCTTAGGACAATCCACGATGCGCTCGCTGGCAGCCGCGGTCGCGTTCACTTATCGATGGGGGCGCGACAAATACTTTGCACGCGGAGCGCATGGACATAGTTTCCCGATTGATGACCGCTGCCGCGGCGGCGGCTTTGCTGACCGCGTGTGCGACGGATTCGTCGAGCCCGGCGGCGGCCGACCAGGTCGGCAACTTGGAAGCGCCCCTTCGCGGCGTCGCGCAGCGCGGCCACCGGCAAGGTCATCGTCGTCGACAACGGCAAGGGCGTCACGCTCACGCTGGACGCCGCCAACCTGATGCAGGGCAGCTATCGTCTCGCATTTCATGCCAATCCGAACTGCAACTCACCACAGGGCGAGTCCGCTGGCCCGGTGTGGGGGCCGCCGGACGCGGCCAATGCACCCGGGGACCTTGATTCCGGTCGCGTATGCTGGGATCGCCGGCAGCATTTCGTTTTCCGCGCGCATTCCGGGCGTGCACGTCGACCGTGAGCCCACGCTGCGCGGCCGCAGCGTCGTCCTGCATGCCGGGCCTTACGTCGACAGCCCGCTTCCGGGCACATGCCTCAACAACTACATTGCCTGCGGCGTGTTCCGAAAAGCTGGGACCCAGCCTTATCGAACGCCTGAACCGGTAGAACCCACTCGAAGGACGAGGTCCTGAATGGGCTTTCTCGCCGACAAGAAAATTCTCATATCACCGGCGTGCTGTCGAACCGCTCGATTGCGTACGGCGTCGCGCGGGCGTGCCAGCGCGAGGGGCGCCACGCTCGCATTCACCTACGTCAACGACGACCTGAAGGACCGCGTCGTGAAGCTTGGCCGCCGATTTCGGCGCGTGCCCGGTGCTCCCCTGCGATGTCGGCGTCGGACGAACAGATCGACTCGCTCTTCGCCACGCTCGAGGTCGAATGGGGGAACGCTCGACGGCCTGCTGCATTCGATCGCGTTCGCGCCGCGCGAGGCACTCGCGGGCGATTTTCTCAGACGGCATTTCCGCGCAGCGCCTTCGCGACGGCGCATGACATATCGAGCTACAGCTTCGCCGCGCTGGCCAAAGGTGCGCGGCTCGCTGCTGCGCGGGCATGCCAGCTCGCTGCTGACGCTCACCTACCTAGGCTCCACGCGGGTGCTCGAAAACTACAACGTGATGGGCCTGGCCAAGGCCAGCCTCGAGGCGAATGTCCGGTACCTGGCGTCCTGCCTCGGTCCCGAGCAGATTCGCGTCAACGGCATTTCGGCGGGCCCGATCAAGACGCTGGCAGCCGCCGGCATCGGCGGATTCTCGAAGATCCTGCGCTTCGTCGAACGCACCGCGCCGCTGCGCCGCAACGTGACGACCGACGAAGTCGGCAACGTCGCCTGCATTCCTGCTCTCCCGACCTGGCCAGCGCGGTCACCGGCAGAGATCACGTACGTCGATTGCGGCTTCTCGACGGTTGCGGCCGGAGATGACCGAAGAGTGAGAGTGAAGTGAGGGCGTGGCAGGCTGCGCCGGGCGCATGACGGGCTAGCGCGCGCCGATTCGACGCCGTGATCGTCGGCGGCGGCCACAACGAGCCTCACCTGCGCCGCGTACCTCGCCGGCGCCGGACTGTCGGTGTGCGTCGTCGAGCGCCGCGCAGTGGTTGGCGGCGCGGCGGTCACCGAGGAATTCCATCCGGGCTTCCGCAATTCCACGGCGAGCTACACGGTCAGCCTGCTCGACCCGCAGGTCATCCGCGACCTGCGCCTCGCCGAGCACGGGCTGTCGATCAGCGAGCGACCGTTCGCGAACTTCCTGCCGCTGCCGGACGGACGAGTATCTCGAGGTCGGCGGCGGTCATCGCGCCACGCAGTCCGAGGTCGCGAAATTCTCGCGCGCGCGACGCCGATAGCGCTGCCGCCCTACTACGCGATGCTCGAGCGCGTCGCCGCCGCGTTGCGCGGAGATTCTGGGCGTCGACGCCGCCGAACGTCGGGTCCGGGAGCGCGCAGGATATCGCGGCGCGATCGCTCGAACTGTTCAAGGTCGGCAGGCGCTTCCGCGCGCATGTCGCTGCCGGAGCGCCGCGACGTCCTGACTCTGTTCACGCAAAGCGCCGGCGACGATGCTCGACCGATGGTTCGAGAGCGCGCCGATCAAGGCGGCCGTTCGGCTTCGATGCGGTGGTCGGCAATTTCGCGAGCCCGTACACGCCCGGCTCGGCGTACGTGCTGCTGCATCACGTGTTCGGCGAGGTGAACGGCAAGCGCGGGCCAGTGGGGCCACGCGATGGGCGGCATGGGCGCGATCACGCAGGCGATGGCGAAGCGAGCGCGCGCGCGCGCGGCGTCGAGATCCGGACGGATGCGCCGGTGGCGCGAGTGCATCGGTCGAGGCGGCCGCGCGCGCGGGTGTCGAGCTCGCGGACGGCGCGGTGATCGAAGCGCGCGCGCGTGGTCGCCAACGTCAATCCGAAGCTGCTGTTCGAGCGCCTGGTCGACCTCGAGCACGTGGACGCCGACTTCCGCGCGCGCATCGCCGCACTATCGCTGCGGCTCCGGCACGTTCCGCATGAACGTCGCGCTGTCGGAACTGCCGGACTTCACGGCGCTGCCGGGAACGAGCGCACAGACCATCACAGCAGCGGCATCATCATGGCGCCGATCGCTCGCGTACATGGAGCGCGCCTACTTCGACGCGCGCACGCGACGGCTGGTCGCGCGCAGCCGATCGTCGAGATGCTCATTCCGTCGACGCGTCGACGACACGCTGGCGCCGCCGGGAATGCACGTCGCGAGCCTGTTCTGCCAGCATGCTAATCCGCGCCTCGAAGCTGTCTGCCGGGCCGGACGTGGGACGACGTGCGCGAGGAGGTCGCGGACGTGATGATCGACACGGTCGAACGGTTCGCGCCCAACTTCAGCGCCAGCGTCCTCGGCGCGGCGCATTCTACGCCGCTCGATCTCGAGCGCGAATTCGGCCTGCGTCGGCGGCGACATCTTTCACGGCGCGCTGTCGCTCGACCAGCTCTTCTCGCGCGCGGCCGGTGCTCGGCCACGCCGACTACCGGATGCCGGTGCGCGGGCCTGTACCTGTGCGGCGCGGGCGCGCATCCCGGCGGCGGCGTGACCGGCATTCCGGGCGCAACGCCGCGCGCGAAATCCTGCGCGACGTGAAGCGCCAAGCGCGTTTCTGAACGCGAGTGAAGGCTTCCCGCATGCGAACATTGAGCAACCTCTTCGCCAACAACCGCGCCTGGTCCGAGCGCATTCGCAGGATCAACCCGAATTCTTCGCCCGAGCCTCTCGCGCCAACAAAAGCCGCGCTATCTCTGGATCGGATGCGCGGACAGCCGCGTGCCGGCGAACGAGATCGTGGGCCTGCTGCCGGGCGAGCTCTTCGTCCACCGCAACATCGCCAACGTCGTCGTGCACAGCGATCTCGAACTGCCTGTCGGTGATGCAGTTCGCCGTCGACGTGCTGCAGGTCGAGCACATCATCGTCTGCGGCCACTACGGCTGCAGCGGCGTGCTCGCGGCGCTGACAGAATCAGCGCGTGGGCCTCGCCGACAACTGGCTGCGGCACGTGCAGGACGTGCATTCGAAGCACGACGCCAGGGTGGCGAGGACTGCCGGACCTGCCGCGGCGGATCGACCGCCTGTGCGAGCTCAACGTGATCGAGCAGGTTGGCCAACGTCTGCCAGACCACGGTCGTGCGCGACGCATGGGACCGCGGGCAGGAGCTTGCGGTACATGGCTGGGTCTACGGCCCCCTGAGGGACGGGTTGATTCGTGACTCCGGGCACGACGGCCTCGAATGTGGCGGAAGTCGCCGGTGCAACGCGGGCGGCGCTGGCGGCGCTTTGACGGGAATCCATCGGCCGCGCCAACGGGGAAGGGATTCACTACACGGTTACGTTTGCGCCAAGCGGGCTTCGGCTGACGCGAACATGGCCTTGAAGCGCGGGTGGTCGCGGATGGGATCGAGATCCGGATCGGTCCTCACCCAGTTGAGGACCTCGATGCCCATCGTTTCGAATCTCGGGCCGAGCAGATCCAGCGCGGCCTCGAAGTCGTGCAAATCAGTGATCAGCGTGCACGCGAAGTTGTAGCGCAGGTTCACGTTGTCCGGATCGAGCAGCAGCGCGCGTTCGGCCCATTCCTTCGCGCGCTCCGCCTCGCCCAGCGCCGCCAGCGCCCCGACGGCGAATCCCAGCGCCGATCCATTGTCGGGCTCCATGGCAACGATCTTCTCGCAACGCTCGAGCGCGCGTCGCGCCGCTCGCCGGGCACCTTCCTTGTCGCCGATCGCGTGATAGCAGCTGACGAGCATACCGGCCTGCATGTAGTCCGTTTCGACGATCGTGGTCGCCTTTTCGAAGTGGATGATCGCCTTGTCGAAGCGACGCATCAGGTAATGCAATCGTCCCGCTGCGGCGTTCACCTCATAGGACTCGGGGTCCAGGCGAAGCGCGAGCTCGATTTCGCGCAGCGCGTCGTCGAAACGGTCGTGGTGCCCCAGGACCCGCGCCCTCGCGGCATGCGCCTCGGCCAGATTCCCATCGAGCTCGATGGCCCGCTCGGCCGCGGTCAAGCCATCGTCTCCCTCCCTCCCGAAGAAGAAGCGCAAGCTGATCTGCGCGCTCGGCCATCAACGCCCAGGGGCGTGCATAGTTCGGCGTCGATCTCGATGGCGCGGCGACACAGCCGGATGATCGCTTCGCTGCGGCGAGCACTGCCGAAGTTGCCGGTGATGCTGTATTGCCGCGCCATCAGGTAGAGCTTGTAGGCCTCGGGATTGGTCGTCCCGCGCTGCTCGATCGCCTTTTTCTCCTCGGGCAGGAGCTTGAGCTTCAGCGCCGCGACGATCGCCTGCGAGATTTCGTCCTGCAGCGCGAAGATGTCGTTGAGGTCGCGGTCGTAGCGCTCGGCCCAGATGTGCCCGCCCGTCGCGCCGTCGACGAGCTGCGCGGTGATCCGAACGCGGCCGCCGGCCTTGCGCACGCTGCCTTCGAGCACGTGACTGACCTTCAGTTGCCGCGCGACCTGCGGCACATCGACGTGCTTGCCCTTGAACGTGAAGGCGGTATTGCGCGCGGCGACCCAAAGCGCCGGAGACCTTGGAGAGGTCCGTGATGATGTCCTCGCTGATGCCGTCCGAGAAGTATTCCTGCTCCGGATCGCCGCTCATGTTGGCGAAGGGCAGAACGCAGATCGACAGGCGCTGTGCGGCTCCTGAGCCCTGCTCATCGCTCTCGCGCTCGGCGTGTGCACGGCGAAGACATGCACCGGGCGCTCGAATGTTCTTCACCGTGTGCTCGCCCAGGTCCTCGAACGCGCACGGCGACCTTTCCCGCCACCTGGTCGCGAACGGTGAGCGAGACCGCGATGCCGCCGACGGGCGCGAGCGTCTGCAGCCGCGCGGCAACGTTGACGCCTTCGCCATAGATGTCGTCGCCTTCGACGATGACATCGCCGAGATTGATGCCGATACGGTAGCGAATGGCGCGCGCCCCGCTTCGGCACGCGCCGTTATCCTGAATCGCCAGTGCAGTTGACAGCGGCCACGACGCTACCGAATTCGACGATGCGCCGTCGCCCATAAGCTTTAGCAATACGTAACTGAACGGAAGCGCTACC
>ERZ1370068.6682-contig-5651_pt1 | contig 68804 bp, 103 predicted proteins | sample MGYA00561227_ERZ1370068 | MGnify/ENA primary metagenome ERZ1370068 (study PRJEB38410, sample SAMEA6850437) | metagenome | study: Metagenomic assessment of the ecological functions of the soil: analysis of the soil microbiota associated with the... | reverse complement strand
ATTCTCTGCTTTTGACCTCGTTTCCTCGTATCAGCTAAAATATAAACATTCTGGTTCACGGTTTTAAGATCTTGTTTGCGGCCTGGGCTGCGCTGTGTAGTCCACGTAATCTGTGGATGTTATCTAAAAGAGGAAACAAATGACTCTGGCGTTACTGCATCGGTCAGATGACCACCACGCAGACCGGCGAACGCGCGCCTCGAAACCAATCCGACTCGGTCTGCGTAGTACCGCAATTCAATGGCTGGGTTGGTTTATCGTTCCCTTCTTCGGCGCCGAAGCCGCTGATGCACGGGATGCCGGCCGGACGTTGCCTGCGCCGCTGCTCATCGCTGATCTGGCGGTTGTTCTTCAGCCGCGCCATGTGGCTTGAACGCTTTGCGGCCATCGTGCTCATGGTCAGTGGCGGTCATCGCCACGAAGCGCATCGTCCATCCTTCAATCGCCGGCGGGATGATGGGGATGATGCTTCCATGTCTATTCCATTCCGTTCCTGTCCTCGCGCCTGGTTGTTTCCGCCAGCCGTGGGTCGAAACACCTGGCCAGGTGGCTCCGGCGCGGCGTTGATCGCGGTCGCCATCCTGCTTCGCTTGTGGCGGATTCACGCTGGTGCGGACTGGCGGGATCACGGTCGACGCCGCTCGGACCTTCACTGGCGTTGGACGAGGACTCCGGAGGAAAAGCTCCTGGCCCAAGCCGGCGACGAACCGTCGACTTCACCTCAGCGAACGGCGTGCCGGTAAAGCGCGGTGACTAACTCCGGACTGGCCGGGATTTCGTGGACCGAAGCGCGACGGTGTCCTGCGCGGTGTGCGGATTGAAACGGATTGGACGCAAACGGCCGCCAGTTGCCAATCTGGCGACGACCGGTCGGGCCCGGGCTGGTCGTCATTCGCAGTCCGCGGCAATCTCTTCTACACACAAGAACAGCGCGGCGAAAACGAGATCGTTTCGTGTTACGACCTGACTACCGGCAAACCAGTGTGGACGCACCGCGACGCGGCGCGCTTCTACGAATCGAACGGCGGCGCCGGTCCGCGCGGAACACCCACGCTCAGCAACGATCGCGTCTACACCTTCGGCGCCACCGGGATTCTGAATGCGCTCGACATTCGCAACGGCGCTGCAGTCTGGTCGCGAAATGCCGCCACTGACACCAGGACAAAACTCCGATATGGGGCTTTGCAAGCTCACCGCTCGTGGTTGACGACGTAGTCATTGTCGGCTGCCGCCAGTTCGCTCGCGGCTTACGACATCAGCAACGGCAATCCGCGCTGGTTCGGTCCGACCGGCGATCGGCGGCTACAGCTCGCCGCATCTGGCGACGATCGCCGGCGTTGCGCAGGTGCTGCTGCTAAACGGCGAAGGCGTGATCAGCGTTAACCCTGCTGACGGGACCGTTCTCTGGAAACACGTCTGGGAAGGCGACGGCATCGTGCAGCCGGCGCTCACCACAGATGGCGACATTCTGATCGGGAGTGGTTCCGGGTCTGGGCTCGGAGTTGGCGTGCTGCGTCTGGCGGTGGCGAAGGGGCGAACGGTTGGACTGCCACACAGCGCTGGACGTCGGCCGGCCTTAAGCCGTACTTCAACGACTTCGTCGTTCACAAAGACCAGGCCTTTGGCTTTGATGGCAGCAGCCTGGCGTGCATCGATCTCAAGGACGGCAGTCGCAAGTGGAAAGGCGGCAGCTTCGGCCACGGCCAGATCTTGCTGTTGGCCGATCAGGATCCTGCTGCATCGTAGTGTCTGAGGAAGGCGAGCTGGCGCTGGTCGAGCGCAACGCCGATCGAGTTCACAGAGATAGCGCGCTTCAAAGCGATCGAAGGCAAGACCTGGAACCACCCGGTCGTGGCCGGCGATGTTCTGCTCGTGCGCAACAGCGAAGAGATGGCGGCGTTCCGGTTGGGGCTGGCGAATCGGTGATAGCGCCTCTTGAGAAAGGATCAAGCTCGGCAACCCCAGGGTCTGTCGGAGGTATTTATATAGTTGACTGATCTGGCGCAACCCGAAGGGTTGCAAAGAAAGTAGCCGGTGGTCGGAGTCCGCGGAGACCACCGACCTGATGATGAAACGAATCGCACCCGAAGGTGCCAGATCTACGCAATGAATATCCCCAGGTTGAAAATTAGGCTTCGTAGGGAATGGCGACCAGTAGTCTGGCACCCTCCCGGGGTGCGGTCATGACTAATGACTTTTCCGGTGGTCTCCGCGGACCCGACCACCGGCTACTTTCTTTGCAACCCTTCGGGTTGCGCTTAGGTCAGTCAACTATATAGTTACCGAAAAAGCATTTCCCTATGCAAGGCTGTGGTCCTCTGTGTCGACTAGTGTCAGAACCGCGAGCGGTAGCGACCGGATCAAGACGCAATTGAGTCGAACAACGAACGTTTTCAAGTGTATCGCTTGATCCGGTCGCTACCGCTCGCGGTTCTGACACGATCGCCGAGAACACCAGCGCCACGAATTTCCCGACAGACTCCTCCGCGGGCTCAAAGATTATTTTCTTTGCCCGATCACCAGGGCTCGCGCCCAGCAGGCTTCACGCTGGCGTCTCCTCCGCGGATCTGGGAGAGGGCGCAACCCAAGTCACACCTTGGCCGCCTTCGTCCTCACGAACGCGTAGTTAATCGCCGGCCGAGGAATTGAAGTTCGCAGCCTTCTTACAAAACTCTTTCGCCTGGCCCGCGTCGCCTTTGCCCTGATAGGCCTGGCAGAGACGATAGAGATCGATACGGGTTCTGTTGGTTCGCCTGTTGCAGCTCGCTCACCGCTTTATCGTAATCCTTCTCTTCGATCGCGATCAGCCCCAGAAGCTGATGCGCCTGCCGCACTCTGCGCGGGGTTCTTCAGACGCCTCTGTGCCTTTGCGAAAAGCTTCGGCCTCGGTCTTTGCCGTCGCCAGGTCTTTCTTGCCCAGGGCCACGCGCGCCAGGTTGTAATGATGAAACAGCCCGGCGTTGTCCTTGATCTGCTGTGACAGATTTGAATCCGTGGTCATCTTGAGCGCTTTGTCGTATTGCGCTTTGGCCTCGTCATACTCACCCATCTCGAGCAGGATGTTTCCTTTGAGTTGCAGGTCGCCAGTCATTCCCGGAACGTCGCTGGTCTTCTCGCCCAAAGCATATTGCTTGTCGACATCGCCCAGAGCCTTGTCCCACTTGCCGCCATCGACATCGACGACAGTCAAAGCGAGCAGCGCGGTCCGTCGTTCCGCGTCGCTGCGCGCCTTGCCGGTTATCTTTGGATCTCGGCCGCAGCTTCTTCTGCGTTTCCCTTGTACAGCAAAGCCATCCCGATCCCCTGGTGCGCATTGATGAAATTCTGATCGATCGCGAGGGCCTTGCGATACTGCGCGATCGAATCGTCAAACTTGCCCATCTTCAAAAGCAGTTCGGCGTACGAGTCGTAAGGATTTGGATCGTTGGGAATTAGCTCAATGTATTTCTTGAACGCGGCCTCGGCGTTGGCGTAATCAACATTTTGCCGGTAAGCATAGCCCAGCAGATTGAAGGCTGATGAGAAAGTCGGCGCCAGCTCGGTAGCTTTCTTGTAGTACTCGATGGCCTTTGGCACTTCCTGTTGGCCGAAGTAGTAGCCGGCCAAAGCAAAATTGGCGCGCTCGTCATTTGGATAGGCCGCGATGAGTTGCTCGAGGTATTCCTTCTGTTTCGCGGTATTGCCGTTGACGCCCGCCTCTGTGCCGAGGATCAAAAGCTTCTCACCATTAGAGGCTTTGTCAGCGAGACTTACGGCTTTTTTCAGATGCTCAAAAACTCCTTTCCGGTAGGACTGACCAGGGCTCGGTTCAGTTCAGCCATGGCGAAGTTTGGATCGAGCGAGATCGCTTTATCGTAATGCGCGATCGAATCCTGAATGAGTAACTTCTCATTAAGATCGCGGCCTTGCAGAAATTCCTTCCGCGCTTCCTCCGAAGCCGTGGTCACCGGAAGCTTGCCGGTCGCGCCCGGCTCAGTCTTCTTATCGATCGAACTGTTGGTACCCTCGGCTACGTTTGCGCAACCCATAAAGCTGACGGTTGCGGCGAGAGTCAGCGAAAGTAATAGAAGAATAGATCTCAGTTAGCGTGAGACATCGTTTTCTCCCTTCGGATATTGCGCGCAGGAAAGATGAATCGCGCCTGGCCTTTCGCGATCTGGGGAGACGTCGGTACCACCTGCGGTAGCGGGTGGTTGATCATGCGAGTCAGGGACAACAGTACAAACGAAGAACGAGCCGAAGGTATCCAACGTGAGTTCTACGGTCAAGAAGGATCACTCTCAAAATAGTGTTAAGAGTTGTAAATTCTTTTGCGGCCTCGCGATTGTCAGAACCGCCTGCGGTAGCGAGGCGGTTATTTAATCGTTTCAGGATCGGAAAACCCGAACAAATGATCCGCAAGAAGCAATGGACATGATTAACAGGATGCGAGGACAAATGAGTGGGGATGTCTTTTTCAAATCATGTGAATCATGTAAATCCTGTCTAAATTCTTAACGCGAGACAGGCGTGGATCCGGCACTCCGGAGGAGTGCGTACCGGTCAATTGATCGTCACTTCGATCGGCGTGGCGTCGTGGAAATCATAGCCCTCGGGCCAGTTGGAGATGTTTACGCCGTAGAGCCAATCCGATTCCGGGGTCACCGCAAAACGAATTGTCACCGGATAGCCGCGCGCGACCCGCAGCCGCGGCGACCACGAGTCGATCATTCCATTCCTGAATCAAAGGCGTCTTCGGATCTTCCCAGGCAATCAGACGCGAGCCGCAATCAGTTCCATTCACAAACAGAGTCACGCGCGGTTTTGATCCAATTAGTTTGCGCGTCCTTGTGCAGGACCGGTTGGATGTGCGCGCGCACCTGAATCACTCCGACTTTGCGACGCTCAGCGCGACCGGGCAGCACAAATTCAAAGAGGCCGGCGCCGGCGCCCCAGATGTAGCCATCGCCGCCGCCCAGCTTTTCGAATCTGCCGCGTACGACCGCGTTTGGTGTGTAGCGATAGAGGATCGATCCGTCTTGTCTGAAAAATCGTTTTGGGCTGGACCGCCTCATCCGTCTCAGGCCGTTCAAAAGCGAATTGACGAGGGATCAGATGCTTGCCGGCGTTCGTTAAATCCGGTGGCGGCGAAGCGTTGGCCAGCGAGGTGAACAGCCGCGACGCGCCCGGTCACCTCGGCGAGCACCGCAGCATCGCGCGGCGTTGAATAGGTAACTCCCGCAGCCGCGATGCGGGTCAGGCGTGAGAATCCAAAACATTGCGCCGCCCGCGCCGTTCTCTGGCAGCATGATCGAAAGTACGCGCGATACCAATCGACCTGGCTGAATCCTTTGTAGCCTTCGGGGCCCATGCCAAATTCGCCAAACACCAGCGGCTTTCTGATTGAATACGCTGGCCGCTACGCGATTCTCGATAAACTCGTCCAGTGCTTTTGGCGAATCGACAAAGACGTCAGCCGTCGGTTGATCGGATAATGGTGAACGTCGCAGTAATCAATATTCGGCAGGGAATGATCTTTCAGCCACTCGCGTCTTTCCGCCGCCGTGCGGTAGCCCCAATCGCCCGGCGCAATCAGATGATCCGGATCAAGCGACCTGAGATAGCTGCTCATCTCGTTGAACCAGGCCCGTCTTTCTTCCCAGCGGCCGGTCACACATTGCGCTTCGTTGATCAACTCGTAGCCGAAGATCGTTCGGATCGTCGCGATAAAGAATTCCGGTCACAGTATTGCGACGCGTGACGATCTTTTCGAGGTGTTCGCGATAAAGCCGGCGGGTCAGTCTCGTTCGTATAGAACTGCATCGCGTTTTCGACGTTGATGCCGGACGGAGACTTGTCATCGTCCGCACCGTTGATGCCCGCCCAACGCAGGTATTGCGTGACGCCTCCGGTGTCGCGCCACCAGTTCAGTCAAACAAAGCTGCACGCGCAGGTTGTTCCGCGCAGCTTCGGCCAAAACCTGATCGAGGAAAACGAACTCAGCTTCATTCCATTCGCCGGGCTTGTTGCGAAACGAGTGGGTGCGCGGCCAATCGTTGAAGTCGGTGCCGATCGGTTTGACGTCGTTTGGCCCACCTTCGCCAAAAGCCCAGACGCGCACGACTTTGATCCCGGCGCGGGCGGTCTGCTGGAGCGTCTCAGGCATGCGCGCGCGATCTTCATCGCGATACATCACGGCCACGTTTGCGCCGACGAAACGAAAGGGCCGGCGATCGATTACGAACTTTCCGCCGAGCGTCTGGACAAACCCCGGCCGGCGCGGCCGGTCGCTGCGCCAGCTGTAAATCGCGAACACAAATTGCCGCGCCCGCAATCAATGCGAACGCGGCGAGCACCAATCGTTTCCTGACCATGAAAAGTATGTTTGGAGTTCCGCCTTTAGGCGGCGTCTTAGGTAGCGCTCAGGATATTCCGCCCGAAGGCGGGACTCCAAACGATGAAGCGCTATCGCGGATTCGTCAATCGCACAAAGCCCATGATCGCGCAAAATGCCCCCGCCACCACAAACACATTGAAGAATGCGCCGAACGCTAGGACCGAATCGAAATCGTTCTGCTGGGCACCCATCACCGCGACAAATCCCAGCAGCACAAATTGAATGTGATAAATCAGCAGGCACACCGCAGCAAAGCTAAACCAGCGGGTCGAAGCTCCGAATGCTCGCGCCCGGGCAAATCCGAGCACGGCGGCAATCAGCCAGCCGATGCCGCCGACTACCAACGAGCCAATCAACACAGCCGCAAAGTATGCCGGTTGTTTGGCGCGTCACGCCGGCCTGCAATAACAACATCGCGGGGAAGACATTTCGATGATTACTCCTTCAGAGAGTTGAAGATTTCCGGATCTGATTCAGTACCATCTGCGTCAGCAGATGGGATCAGGATGGAATTCCTTAACCCCCGCTAACGCGGGTACGACTTTGCAAAAACGGAAACGCCATTTGCGCAGGCGCAATTACTGCTGGCGCAAACGGCGTCGCTCGATCAAGCTTCCTCTCGCCGGTCGAATGTCCGGGTTCGCGCCGGCGAAACAATTTTCGTTACAGCAGGTCGGTCGCAAGCAATCATCCGGTTTCGAAACAGTGATACTTGCAGTTCATCGCTACTGGGTTATGTGAATCTCCTCTTCCTTATTCACATGGCGCAGGAACAGCAGTAACGCGCAGGCGCAGAAGACCACGGCCAGGACGACGCGCAATGACGCCATCCCACATCCAATGCCCGTTTTGGCCGATGAATCTGAAGAAAAACACATAAATCGCGCCACCCAGCGAGGCCAGACCTACAATTGACAGCAGAAAGTCAACCATATTGAACCTCCGGCTTTCAGCTTAGCTCTTCGGAATGAAGGTATCGATAAAGCCGATCCCGCATTAAAAATGAACCTGGTTTGGACGGCTGCATGTTACCGCCGACACGTATCGTAAGGCAAGTGTTTGGAAACAGGTTGGATCACGTACGCGACGTGCGTAATGGATCAAGGTAAACGGGTAAGCACGCCAGAGGCGTGCGTACCGTGAACGGCTTTGAACAACACGGCTAATCGCTGCCGATGGCTCTGCACTCTGATGCGCGGCAAGTCTCTGACTTGGCGAAAGGGTTCCTTATTGATTTATCGGTCTATGACCGCGGGTCGGAGACCCCAAAGAAGGGGATCGCTGTCGGCAAGTCGGAGACTTGCCGCGCATCAGAGTGGCAGAGCACGTCGCACAGTCAGTTCGCAGTTTCCGACGCAGCACGCGGTGACGACACTTAATTACAGTTCGCCTTATTCTGGACCGCATCAGCCGCGTAATCCGGCCATCAACCTTCGGCGCAATCGACGGCACGGACTGAATCGCCTTCATCACCACGTCGGCTTCCAGTGGTCCGTCGTTCGGCCCGATCAGCACTTTCGCGCCGCGAAACACTTCATAGCCATCGCCCGCCTGGAGGGCGACGTAGGCGCTCGTCGCCAAAGTGTAGGTCTGTTTGTCGTCCAGCGCTTTACCGTTGACCGTGACGCTCGTCAGGCGCGCACCCGGTTTTCAACCGCGCGTCGTAGACGTAACGCATTCCCGATACTTGCGGAAAGCGTCCGGGCTGTTCTCCCGGACCCATACTCGCGACGCCGTATTCCAAAGCGGCTCGCAGGACCGCGCCTGATAGTTGGATTTTCACGATGCGGTTGTTGTAGGGCAGGGTCTGGAGCACGTCCCGGCGCGTGATATTGCCGGGTTCGACTTCAGAATCGGCCCGGATCGATCCGCCGTTGACCAGCGCTACGTCGGCGCCCGTCGACTGCCGGTAAACGTCGGCGATGAAATCAGCCATGTTGGTCTCTTGCGTCCGCACCATGGCGCTGGCCAAATCGAGCTTTACTTCAGTTTTTCCAACTACTTCGTCGAGGCTCTTCAAAAGGTCGCCATATTTTGCGATCAGCGGCGCAAAGTCGGGGTCTTTCTCGACTGCCTTCGTTCACGGGCCAGACTTTCCAGTCGATACTTTCCAGTTTGCCGGTCGTCCGGGAAATATTCAGATCGATTTGACCCAGTTCACGCGCGTCCGAAGTCATTTTGAAGATGGGTGCGTGACCGGCCATCGATTCGAGCAAGGTGTGTTCGTGACCGCCGATGATCAGGTCCACGCCTGAACAGCGCGCGAGCTGTTTGTCTTCGCGCATGGAGAGATGCGTGAGCGCGACGACTACCTGGGCTCCGGCCGCGCGAATTTTCGGAATGAGCGCGGGTAGCGGTTTCGCAGGGCTCGCGAATGTCTACGTTGTTTCCCGGCGAAGAAGTCTTGGATCGTGTCCGGCAAGAGGATGCCGAAGATTCCAATCTTTACGCCTTCAAACTCGCGCACGACGAATTCCGGAGTGTCGGCGAATAGTTTGCCGGTCTTCTTATCAAAGACATTTGCGCCCAGCCACTTGAAATTCGATTCACGTACGCGGTCCAGCAGAACGTTCGGACCGTAATCAAACTCGTGATTGCCGAAGGCGGCGTAGTCCAACCCGGTCAGATTCCACGCCTCGATCATTTGCCGTGCCCTGGAGCATCTTGCCGTCCATTTTGGTGTTCGACTCGATCGACGGCGAGATGGTATCGCCGGAAAACAAAAGAGGGTGTTGGGCGATTCGCGCATAATTTTCTTGCGCAGCGTGAGCACGCGCGCAAGTCCGCCGCTCTTTCCGAAATCAACCGGGGCGAATTGATAGACGTCGTTGACCTGCAGGATCGTCACCCGCACAGGACATTCCGATTTTCCTGGGCCGAGACCGCCGTGTAGAGCGCGACGGTAGCTAAAGAGCGAGTGCGATCGCAGCGCGCCGTGAATAAGAGTGTTTAGGAATCATGACTCGACACCTTTCGTGGAGAGGTTTGCATCTGACAGTTGAATCTTTGGAGTGCGGCGACTAGTCGACCGCTTTTGAAAGCGCTGACAAGTCAGCGCACGTCCGTACATGAACAATCCATGAGATTGAAAAAGCGTTGGATTATACTTGAGACGAAATAAATGTCCGACAAACTTCAGGTTTGTCGCACGAGATACGACAAGCTGCAAGCTGGTCGGACATGTTAGCACCATGGCTTTCAACGAAACCATTTTCATCACCGGCTTTCCCGGCTTTCTGGCGACGCGACTGGTTAAGCGGACTGGCCAGAGAGGACGCGCGTTTTATTTTGCTGACCCAGCCTCCGTTGCTCGACGCGGCCCGAGAAACAGTGTCCGGCATCGTGCGGGATACCGGCGTCGCCGCGGAAAACTTCAAGGTCCTCCCCGGCGATATCACTCGAACCCAATCTGGGAATTCCGCCGCAGGAAGCTGAAGTTCTTCGCCAGGAGATCACTTCAATTTTTCACCTGGCAGCGATTTATGACCTGGCGGTTGATTGTGCGGTCGCTTCCCACGTGAACGTCGAAGGCACTCTGAACGTCAACCAGTTCGCGAAATCTGTGGCGAAGTTGCGGCGCTACAACTACGTCTCGACCTGTTATGTGGCCGGCAAGCGTGAAGGCTTGATTCTCGAGAATGAGCTGCATCATCACGAAGGGTTTCGGAATCATTATGAAGAGACGAAGTACCTGGCAGAGTTGGAAGTTGAGACTTTGAAATCAGAGTTGCCGGTTACGATTTACCGGCCGTCGGTCGTGTGCGGCCATTCGCAAACCGGCGAAACGGCCAAGTACGACGGCATCTATTATTTGATTCATTACCTGCGCAAATGGCCGGGTGGCTTGACGCTGTTGAATATCGGCAATCGCGCCGTTTGTCTGAACCTGGTGCCTTTTGATTTTGTCGTGGACGCAATGGTGGCGCTGTCAAAGGACGATCGCGCAATCGGGCGCGACGGTTCAGTTAGCCGACCCGGCGCCGCTGACAACCGAACAGTTATTCGACGCGATTTCCCGGGTGATCAAAGGTCGCGATTCGCTGGCCACGGTGCCTAGGAAAATTGTCTATCCGGTGCTGATGTTGCCGTTCGCGCCGAAGATAACCGGGCTTCCGCATTCCGCGGTCCCTTACTTCTTCCTGGAGCAGACCTACGACACGGCTCGCGCGAACGAACTGCTTGAGCCGCACGGAATTAGCTGCCCGCGGTTTCCGGATTATGTCGAGAGGTTAGTGGGTTTTGTGGCTACGCAATCCGGCCTGTAGCCGGTACGCTGATCGGTACGCACTCCTCCGGAGTGCTGCATCCGCTTACTTACGAAACCGCCCTCTACTTCAACTCCCGGACTTGCTAAAAATCTTGCCTTGATTCGCCTGTTAGGATCATTTCCAAAAGGATGGATCGCTAGCGAGCACTCCGGAGGAGTGCGTACCGCTGGCTGCCGATCGCGATGAAGAGCTTATTTCAAAGGGCGAGTAGTCTTAGCGAAAGAGACTTCGGATAGCTGGTATTCGCGCGGGTACTTTCCGCATTTCGACGGCGAGGGCGTGACGCAACATGTCTGCTTTCACTTGTTCGACTCACTGCCGCAATCCCTGTTGCCGCAATGGCGCGAGAAATTGCGGCGGTACGCACGCCGCTGCGGGCTAGAGACGACTGAGGCATCCACGCGAGTGGCGTCGTCGGATTCATGATGCGCTTGATCGCGGCTATGGCTCGTGCTTTTTGCGCGATGACGCGCCTGGCTAAAGTGGTTGAGGACGCACTGTTACACTTTCGACGGCGAACGATACACGCTACATGCCTGGTGCGTAATGCCCAACCATGTCCACACCCTCTTTACGCCGCTCAATATGTTCAGGATGAGCAGTATCGTACGATCGCTGGAAAAGCTTCACCGCTCATGAGTGCAATAAGATCTTGGAGCGCACCGGTAAGTTCTGGGAGCGTGAGCCGTTCGATCGTTATATTCGCAATCAACGTCACTTTCAAAACGCCGTGGCTTATATAGAAAACAATCCAGTCAAAGCGGGGCTTGTGTAGAAGATCCTGAAAGACTGGCGGTGGGGCAGTGCAAGGCGGCGATGATCGGTACGCACGCCTCTGGCGTGCTGCGATGCACAGACCCTCGGGTGTCCACGATGTAGCGGTAGCGGCACTCCGGGAGGAGTGCGTACCGATTATGGCGCCAGTCGTTCAATCATCCACGTGCCATCATCCTGCAACGTGTATCGCAGGCGATCGTGCATGCGGTTTTCCTGGCCCTGCCAGAATTCGATCATCGTCGGCTTGACCCGATAGCCACCCCAATGCGGTGGGCGGGGAATGTTCTCACCAAACCTGGCGCCAAATTCTTCGAAGCGTTTTTCCAGCACGTCGCGACTCTCGATCGAGCTGCTTTGGTTCCGACGCCCAGGCGCCGATCCTGCTGCCCAGCTGGCCGCGACTGAAAATACTGATCGGACTCTCTGCGGCGGAAACTCTCTCCACCGCTCCTTCGATTCGCACCTGGCGCCAGACCGCTGACCAGTAGAACAGCAGGCAAGCGCGAGCGTTTTCTTCCAGTTCGTTTCCCTTGCGGCTGTCATAGTTTGTGTAGAACACGAACCCTTCGTCGTCGAACGCTTTTAGCAGAACAATGCGCGCGCTGGGTTGCCCGTATCTGGTGGCGGTAGCCAGCGTCATCGAAATCACATCCTGCTCGGCCATCCCGGTCGCGCGGGCCTCCTGCGACCACTTCTCGAATTGCTGAATTGGATTTGGATTGACGGTGGCTTTGGTTAAGGCGGTGCGGATGGTTGCGTCGTCATGAAAGGTCAGAAGTCTAGAGTTCGACGTCTAGCTTGGCGTGAAGCAGCCTGAAGGCTGAACTCTGAGCACTGGCGGCGCCTTCGGCTTCTTCTTTTTCTTGGTCCACATGCCGGCAATCTGTTGCGCTTCGGCATAGGTCAGGTTGTCGTAGATGTCCGCGTCGTTTTTGATCACGCCGTCTTCCAGCTCGCAGACCTGCCAGTCGGGGGCTTCCGGATCACTTCCAGGGCGCCCTGGCGCCACCCGAATTTCATATGAGATGTTCTCGTCCATTGATTGTTCTTCCTCTGTGAATTCCGATTAGTCAAATCGAAGGTTTCGGGATTATGACTTACGCCAGTAACAACCTGCAACCGATTGCGATATCATCGACGCGCCTGAATCAAATGAAGTCCGCTTATCGTAAACTCAGCGGCCTCAACTCTGCCTCTCGTCGCTATCGTGGGCCGGCCCAACGTCGGCAAATCGACGCTGTTCAATCGCCTGATTGGCGAGCGGCGTTCGATTGTCGGCGACGAGCCGGGCATCACTCGCGATCGAATCTACGGTGAAGCGGAATGGAACGGGACGCGCTTCGCTCTGGTGGATACGGGCGGCATCGTCCCGGATGATGAAGCTGTCATACCCGCAAACATTCTGAAGCAAGCTTCATTCGCGATTGATGATGCGCGCGCCCTGATTTGGGTCGCTGATGCGCGCCAGGGCATCACGCCGCTGGATGAGGAGTTGGCGCGTTTGCTGCGCGGGACCGGCAAGCGGGTGCTGGTGGCGGCGAATAAAACTGATGCCGCGAATTGGGAGAGTGATGCGGGCGAGTTTCACAGCTTCGGCTTCTCGGATGTCTTTCCGATCTCGGCCGAGCACGGCAATGGTCTGGGCGACATGCTGGATTCGCTGACTGCGGGCCTGAGTGGCAGCAGCCCGACCGTCATGGAGGGCCCAGAACTTTCCGAGGGTACCGGCAAGGCCGTTGAATCGCAGGCACATTCGGCGGCGCTCCGAGAGATCAATCTGGCCATTGTCGGCCGTCCGAATGTGGGCAAGTCTTCTTTGTTGAATCGTTTGCTGGGAGAAGAGCGCGCGATCGTTTCACCCGTCGCCGGAACCACGCGCGATTCGGTTGATACTCTGCTCGAAACTCCGGAAAAGACGTTTCGCCTGATTGATACGGCCGGCATTCGTCGCAAAGGTAAGACGCTGGAGATGGCCGAAAAGCTTTCGGTGGTGATGGCGCGCAAGAGCCTGGAGCGCGCGGATGTGGCTTTTGTAGTCCTGGATGTCGAGCAGGGCATTGCCGCGCTCGATGCGGCTATTGCCGGCTACGCGGTCGAGGCGGGCTGCTCGATCATTCTGGTGCTGAACAAGTGGGACACGCTCGAAAATAAAGTGACAGGGTCGGTGGCCGCGTTCGAACGCAAGGTTCGTGACCAGATGAAATTCCTTAGCTGGGGGAAATTGTTACTACTTCCGCTTTGACCGGACAACGCCTGCAGAAGCTTCTGCCGCTCGCGGTGCGCGCTCATGAGGCGCGTAGCCGGCGCGTCCCGACCTCGCGTTTGAATCAGTTCTTTGAAGAGCAGGTGCGGCAGGAAATCAGGAATCACGCCGGCGAAGACTCATGAGGGCGCGCCGGTTGCATGTGCAATACCTGACTCAAATTGAGTGTGCGGCCGCCGGCGTTTGTGGTGTTTACGTCCGGCGGCAAAGCCGGCCTGCATTTTCCTTTCTGCGACATCTGGAAAATCGTCTGCGCGAAGAATTCGATTTCTTCGCGACGCCGATCCAGGATTATTGAGAGGCATAAGAGTCGGAAGCGCCAGCGGTAGCGGGCGGTTGATCTCAATTGAACACTGACGGTTCCGGGCAAGCACTCTAATCAAATTGAGCGGCACGGTCAACCGCCCGCTACCGCAGGCGGTTCTGACAAGCGATCATGGCCATCGATTTTGAGGTTATCGCTCAGGAGGGCGAAGCGCGCGCCGGTCTCCTGACTACTCGCCGCGGGGCTGATCGAAACTCCGGTCTTCATGCCGGTGGGCACGGCGGGCACGGTGAAGGGAATTCGCTTCGAAGAATTGGAATCGCCGGAACTCGATGCGCGGATCATTCTCGGCAACACCTATCACCTTTGGTTGCGGCCCGGGATCGAAACAATCAGAGCCTGCGGCGGTCTGCACAAAGTTCATCGGCTGGGATCGGGCGATGCTCACCGACTCTGGCGGGTTTCAGGTTTGGAGCCTTGGCGCGTTGCGAAAGATCACGGAGGAGGGAACTGAGTTTCGATCGCACATCGACGGCTCGCAGTGTTTTCTCTCGCCGGAGATTTCCATGGAGGTGCAGGCAGCGCTCGGCGCTGAGATCGCGATGGCCTTCGATGAATGCGCGCCGGGTGAAGCCAGTCACGACGAAGCGCGACGCAGCATGGAGTTGACGCTGCGTTGGGCCGGAGAGATCAAAGGAGGCGTTTGATGTAGCGCAAACTGTTAGTTTGCGTCGATCGAATAAGAACCGCAGACGCAAACTGACAGTTTGCGTTACGGGCAAGCACTCTTCGGCATCATTCAGGGTGCATCTCATCTCGACCTGCGGCGTGAGAGTCTGGAGCGCACGGTGGAAATCGGATTCGATGGTTACGCGATCGGCGGATTGAGCGTCGGCGAAGAGAAACATGTGATGATGGCAGTAATCGAGGACCTTGCTCCGCGCATGCCGAGCGGATCGCCCGCGCTACCTGATGGGTGTCGGCACACCTGAAGATTTGATCGAGGCGGTGGCCCGCGGCGTCGATATGTTCGATTGCGTTCTGCCGACTCGCAACGGCCGTAACGGACAAGCGTTTACCTCTGGCGGCAAGGTGAATATTAAGAATGCGCGATACATCGAAGATCAGCGACCGCTGGACGAGCGCTGCCACTGCTCTGTGTGCCGCCGGCATACCCGCGCTTTCCTGCGCCATCTCTATCAGTCGGGAGAAATGCTGGCCAGCATCCTTCTGACCCACCATAATCTGGCGTTCTTCCTTGACACCATGAAACGTGTCAGGCAAGCTATCCGTTCTGACCAATTCGCGAAATTTCGACGAGACTACACTGAGCAGTTGAACGCTGGATTGGAATTAAAGGCGGCTGAGGTCGAGCCGGTGTCCAGCGGTTCAAACTGAGTATATTATTTGACTGTGCATTTACTTCTCTTCCAGGGCGGCGCGGGTGGTTTTACGTTTCTCCTGCCGATGATCCTCATCTTCGGGGTGTTCTATCTCCTCCTGATTAGACCGCAACAAAAAAACAGAAGCAGCTTCAGGAGACGATTGCCCAGCTAAAGGCCGGTGACAAGGTGGTGACAACGCGGCGGAATTGTCGGGGTAATTACGGCCGTGCGCGACACCGAGTTTTCTGATCAGGAGCGCCGACAAGACAATTCTGGAAATCGCCCGGACGGCAGTCGCCGGCGTCGATGCTGAAGAGAAGAAGTAGTGCCACGGACCGCGAGTCTGTGACGCGAATTGAATTAATCACAGACCTAGAAGTCTGTGACCCCAGAGTTAGATGAAGAAACGAAATTTACTTCAACGAGCAATTATCATCGCCATCGTTACTGTTGTTGGCCTGTACGCTAGTGATCGGCCCGCACGGACGCCGGCCGCACTTTAGCCGACCTGAAGTGGTCGGGCATCAAAGCAAATCTCCAACAGAACATTCGTCTGGGCCTGGATCTTAAAGGCGGATCGCACCTGGTGATGCGCGTCAAGGTCGAGGAATATCTGAAACGGCTCACCGAAGATAGTGCGGTCGCGGCCCAGAACGCCGCGAAGGATGCCGGCTTTGACGTGAAGGAAGCGCACGCGGAGACCGGTAATGGGAATTACCGCGTGGTGATGACCGTCGGCGATCCTTCCAAGGTTAAGGATGTTCGCGAGGCGGTCAGAAGAAGGTTGATGTGAGCGATAACGCCGGCTGGTCGTTCTCTCTCATCAGGACGCCACATTGACCTGGAGCCTGAACGGATCAACGCAGCGAAGTCTGCTGGCTGAATCGGCCACGGATCAGGCCCTCAAGATCATCGACAGTCGTATCAACGCGGTCGGTGTCGCCGAGCCGACCCTGGGACGTCACGGTGGTCAGAATTCTCATCAGATTCTGTTACAGATGCCGGGAATTCAGGATCCTGAGCACGTCAAGCAATTGCTGGTAGGCGAGTCGCATCTCGAACTGGTTCACGTCATCAGCCCGCCGAGTCCCCAGTCAGTGCAGACTTATTTTTCGAAGGAAGAGGCGATGGCCTCGCTCAACAGCGGTGGCAACATTCCCGCCAACCGGCGCGTCCTGCCGTACGCTGAGCGCGAGGATTTGACTGCGCACGGACCCCAACGCACCGCAAACGCGCCAAAGCCCACGAAATACGTGGTAGTTGAGTCGCCGGCCATCATCGACGGTATTGAATTGCGAACGGCCGCAGCCATTCGCCGACCGCCGGCAGTGACAAATATCAAATTGCCTTTTCGCTGAAGAAAAGCGGCGCGGACAAGTTTGGCAACTGGACGGGCGCGAACATCAATGAGTACATGGGCGTCGTGCTTAACAACGAAGTGAAGTCGATCGCCTTCATCAAATCGCAAATCTACGATCAGGGTGAAATCAGCGGCAACTTTACGAAGGAGCAGGGCGAAGACCTGGCGCTTGACGCTGCGGTCAGGAGCGCTTCCCGCGCCAATCGAATATCAGGAAGAGCGCACGGTTGGACCCAGCCTCGGGCGCTGATTCCATTCGTTCAGGCGTCCGGGCCTCGTTGCTGGGCCTGATTCTCGTGGTCGCTTTCATGCTCTTTTATTATCGCGGGTCGGGTATGAACGCGATTGTTGCCTTGTTGCTCAACATGATCCTGATGCTTGCTGGATTGATCATGTTTGGCGCGACGCTGACCTTGCCCGGCATCGCCGGCATCATTCTGACGATCGGCATGGCGGTCGACTCGAACGTGCTCATCTTTGAGCGCATCCGCGAGGAAATGCGTTCCGGCAAGACCATACCTTCGTCTGATAGAGCAGGGCTTTGCCCACGCATTTGTCACCATTATTGACACGCACGTGACGACCATCGTCTCGTCGCTGTTCTCTATATGCCTTTGGCGCGGGCCCGATTCGCGGATTCGCGGTCACCCTGGTGCTGGGACTGCTGGTCAATTTGTTCTCGGCGGTCTATGTCTCGCGGACGATTTTCATTTGGCTGCTCAGCCGGAAGGGCAGACGTGCTGAGTCTTTGAGCATCTAGCAGATTAGCCAGACAAAGTTTTCATGATTAGATTATTTCACGAAATCAAGGTCGACTGGCTCGGTAAGCGCAGGTTCTTTATCGGCATTTCGATCGTGCCTAATGCTCGCTGGCATGGGGACTGCTCTCTACCGGCATAAGTTCCATCCCAACGGCACGGATGCTTTCAATCTCGGCGTTGATTTTAAGGGCGGCACGGTCGTGACCGCCAGATTCAAACAAGCCGCCGCCGGTGGAGACGCTCCGTGCGGCAATCAGCACGGCTGGTGTACACGACGCAGTTATTCAGCCAGTCCTCGACAAGCCGCGGCATGTTTCTAATTAGAGTTCCTCACCAGGGGGCAGCTGGGGTTTCAACCGAAAGTCAGGCCGGAGTCGACGCGGCTCCGGACAATGTGCGCAAAGCCCTGAACACGCTTTGGGCCTGAGGCAGATCCAAGCTGAAGCTGGAAGAGGATGCTAAAGCGGCTTACAAGATCGAGGGCACCGACGCGGTCGGACGAAGTCGCAAGTAAGCAGCTGCGCACGCAGGCGATCGCGGTAACGATTGCGGCGCTGATCGGCATGCTGCTGTTCATTGCGTTTCGGTTCGAATGGACTTACGGCGCGGCTGCGGTGATCGCAGTCTTCCACACCGTGCTGGTGACGCTGGGTCTGTTCTCGATATTTCAAATTGAGATCAATTTGACGGTGATTGCTGCGCTGCTGACCCTGGTTGGTTTCGACGTCAACGACTCGATCGTGATCTTCGATCGCATCCGCGAGAACCGAAAACTCTACCGGCGGATGAATCTGTACGACGTCACAAATCTTTCGATCAATCAGACCCTTTCGCGCACGGTGATCACCTCAGGACTGGTGTTCCTGTCGGTAGTCTCCCTGGTATTGCTGGGCGGCGAAACGTTGAGGCCATTCTCTTTGAGCGCTGTTGATGGGCATCATGTTTGGCACCTATGACACCATCGCCGTGGCCGGCCCGATCATGGTTTGGTGGGAGCGGCGGGTAGCTGCATCTGACAAAACCGCGGCCGCCAGTCAGCGTGGGACCGGAGTTCCGGCCAAGGGAAACCCGGCGCGCGTGGATCGCGGGCGCAATAACGTCGAGCAAGCCGTCCAGAGTTGCCTGATCGGGAACAAAACCGAACGGTTCGGAATCTAAACAATTGTGTTTTGTTGGTTGACACGTTCGCATCTGTCAGTAACAAATGCTCGCTTTTTTGCAAGGTGTTTGTTCTTGACTTTGTTAGCACTTGCATCATAGACTGCGCACGTTGCTGGCCAATTAAATACGCATCGTCACGGTGCCCTTGCTTCGCAGGAAAGGGACGCTCGGGGAGATGTAACGTTGAAGGCCAGTTTCTTTGTGTCTTACAGAGCGGCTGGGCTCAACGTAAACACACAAATCACTCCGCGTGTTACCTTCTTCTTGTTTGCATTGAGCGGTTCGATCAAGGGTTGGAATGGTAAATTGAACTCAACCATTCAAACCGCGACCCAATTGGCGCCGATTTTGGGAGGAAGAAAGAATGTTCGAACATCTAGTTGAGTCCGGATCACACTCGGAAGATCTTAAACGCAAAGGGTTCGTTTCTGGCCGGCTTTACCATTCTCTATCTGGTCTTGATATTTACCGGTCATGATCGTCGGAATCCTGATGGCCCCGGCCTACATCGATCAGCAGACTCTTGAATTGACTGCGCTAATCGCGCCGGTTCCGGTGCAGGCGGCGAAAACAAGAGGTGAAGCAGGAAGCCAAGCCCGAAAAAGTCGAGTTGGCCAAGAATGTCGACGTGCGCCAGCAACTGATTGCTGACGTCAGTCGCGCCGATCTGGTGCCGAAGGAAATTTCGGCCAAGGCGAGCGACATTCCGCCCGTGCGCAAGGGCGTCGTGACGATGATCGGTTCGGGCAACTCGAACGCGGTCAATCCGATCGCTCCCGGCGCCGGGACCGGTAATATCATCTCCGCGCCTACGCGGGTTGAAACCAGCGACGAACCACCGCCGCCAAAACCAACACCCGCGCCGACGCCGCGCGCCCCGATATCGGGTGGCGTGCTCAACGGTAAAGCGGTCCGTCTGGTGACTCCGCCTTATCCGGCGATTGCCAGAAGCGCGCATGCTGCCGGTGCTGTCCAGGTGCAGGTGCTGATTGATGAGAACGGAAACGTGGTTTCCGCACACGCAGTCTCAGGCCATCCCCTGCTGCAAGCTGCTGCGGTCGCAGCCGCGCGGGCATCGAAATTTACGCCGACAAAACTTTCGGGACAGCCCGTGAAGGTCAACGGCGTGATTATCTACAACTTTGTTGCGCAGTAAAGTAAGCCGGCGCGCTGGTTCGCCAGGAAAACCGAGAGCGGACCAGCGCTCGGTATCGTACTGCCGGTAAGTTATCAATGTAATCAAAACTTTTTGGAGGAGTTACCGTGACTATTTTGACAACCATCCTCGGAACGAAAGCGATGGGCTTTCTTCTGTTTCTTCTACAAACTCCGAGTCCGGCCGCCGGATCCTCGGCGGGCAATGAATTCACGATCACTGAAATGGTCAAGAACATGGGGGCGGTCGCTATCACCGTCGTGATCATTCTCTTGATCATGTCGGTGTACTCGATTGCCATCATGGTCGAGCGTTACCTGACCTACACCGCGGCGAAAAAGCAGTCCCGCGAATTCGCGCCCCGCGTGGCCCAGGCCTTGAAGAACAATCGGATCGAAGAGGCTATCAACATCAGTGACAAGCATCGCAAATCGCACCTGGCGATGGTGGTCAACAGCGGACTCCAGGAGTTCCGCGCCCACGAACAATCGAACGAGATTTCGGGCGACGAGATTGAAGCGTCCAAGCGCGCCCTGCAGCGAGCCATCGCCATCAAGACCGCCGAGTTCCGTCGTGGTTTGTCGGGCCTGGCGACGATCGGTTCGACCGCTCCGTTTGTGGGTCTGTTCGGCACGGTGTTCGGAATCATCAACGCGTTCCGCGGCATGAAGAACGCCGAGACAGCCGGTATCGCGGCGGTGGCCGGTGGTATTTCGGAAGCACTCTTTACCACCGCGCTGGGTCTGGTCGTGGCGGTGCCCGCCGTGTGGCTGTTCAACTATTTCACCGGCAAGGTCGATGGCTTCGTGGTGGAAATGGACAACTCGGCTTCCGAGCTGGTTGACTACTTCATCAAGAACCGCACCAAGCAGTTGAATCCATAGTCCGCGACGCCAGGCGTGTTTGAAGCTGGGGAGCGAAGTGCTCCCCCGATTTCGCTTACACGAAGAAGGAGTATTAAGTCATGGGAATGCAAGGCGGCAGCGACCACCTACAATCGGAGATTAACGTTACGCCGATGGTCGACATCATGCTCGTGCTGCTGATTATCTTCATGGTGGTCACGCCGTTTCTTCAGCAGGGCATCACGGTCGCGATTCCTCGCGACCTGCGAAATCCGGACGAAGATCAGGCTATCAACAAAGAAAGCGCGGTGATTGTCTCGATTCCGAAGGACGGCGATTATTATCTCGGCAAAAGAAGGCGAATCTCGACGACCTGAAGGCGGCGGTCGAAAAGGCGCTCGCGAATAAGAAGGAAGAAGACAAGATCGTCTACATCAAGAGCGGCGTGGACGTTAGTTACGGCGAGGTCGTAAAGGTCATCAACGCCGTGCGCGAAAAAGGTGTCGACAAGATCGGGCTGGTCGCCGATAAGAAGAAGGGCAAGGCGGCGGCGCCCGCTCCGGCTGCGTAGGCTGAAATAATATCCGGAGCGCGGGTTTCGCGCTCCCATTAGAAGTGAGGGTAAGTTTATGGCAATGGGTGGAAGCGCTGCAACCGCGCCGTTCCTTATATCAACGTAACTCCACTAATCGACGTGCTGCTGGTGCTGCTAATCATCTTCATGGTGGTGACGCCGCTAAAACCCAGCCGCTTCAGAGCTGAGGTCCCAACCCAAAGAGATCCTAACGAGGATCTGAGTAAGTTAAAAGCCGAACCCGCTGACGCTGGTGGTCTCGATTTCGACGGATCTGCAACTCAAACTTAATCAGGACGTGATGGGTTCGGTGAACGACCCCAGCGCGCTGGCGGCGAAGCTGCAGCAGACTTTTCAACAGCGCAAAGAAGCAGCACGCCTATAAGGTCGGTATGGAGACCGCCACGAACATACCGGAAGATCAGCGCATTGAGAAAACGGTTTTCGTAAAAGCGCCCCGAGCCTTGAAATATGGCGATGTCGTAAAGGTTATCGACGCGATCAAAGGAGCCGGCGCCAATCCGGTAGGCTTGCAGGTTGACGATCTGCCGTAGTAATAACTGTGACTACTTTCGCCGGTAATTCCGCCAGGAAGGCTCACTTGCAGAGCGCGGCGGCATCTTCATCTAAACGGAGCTAACAGAATGAGAGTCTCTCGGTCCCGGGTCGGCGCGACAGCGATGCTGGGTTTGTTTGTCGCGGCCACTGCGGGCTGCACCCTGGTTAACAAAATCAGAGCCAAGAATGAGCTGAACGAAACAGCCAAGGCTTATAAAGAAGGACGCTTCGAGGAAGCCGAACAGCACGCGAAACGCGCCCTCTATCTTGATCCCAGCAATCAAACAGCACCCGATTTTTATCGCTCGCGTAATTCACCAGCAATACAAACCCGGCGTCGATCAGCCGGATAACGTGCAGCGGGCCCGCGACGCTATCGAAGCGTATAAGCGACGTCATCGAAAAGCCCGCCAACGAACAGCAGGCGGAAGAAGCATATAAAGCCATCTCGGTTTTGTACTCAGCGATTAAAGACGAACAAAAATTGCGCGACTGGATCACGGCCCGGGCAAACGACACGACCCAGCCGAACGAAAAGCGCGCCGAGGCCTTATGCCATCCTGGCCGGCAAAGACTGGGATTGCTCTTTCAAGGTTACTGAGCTGCCTGACGTGAAGCATCACCTCGAACGAGGGCGGCACGCCGAAGGTTACCTACCAGAAACCAAAAGACCAGAAGGATTTCGACAACATTCAAAAGTGCGTAGTCCGCGGGTTGGAACAAGCCGAGACCGCGATCAAGTACGATCCCAACAGCGAATCAGCCTGGTCCTACAAGACCAACCTCCTGCTGGAAGCGGCCAAGCAGGCTGAAATGAACGGTGATGCCGCCAAGAAGGCTGAATACGAGAAGCAATCGCAAGTAGCCGAATAAACGCGCCGACCGCTCTGGCCGAGGAAAGACGCAAGAAGGAAGAAGCGGCCGAGGCCGCAGCCGGCTCGCCCACACCGTAACGCAGTCCAAACCGCTTTCGCGCCTGAGCGCGATATCTGAATAGGTGACGCAGAGACTTTTCGAGTCGAGCGTCACCTATTGCTATAATGGCGGTCAGGTCAGAAGTCAGAGGTCAGCGGTCAGTCTCGTTTGTTCTGACCTCCGACCTCTGATCTCTGACCTCTCTTTTCTTATGGTTCGAATCGAAGAAATCTGCGACAAGGTACGGCGCAATCACCCGCAGGCTGACCTGAACCTGCTGCGGCGCGCCTATCTTTTCTCGGCCCGCGAGCATCGTGGGCAGAAGCGCGCTTCGGGCGAATCGTACCTGGTGCATCCTCTGGAGGTCGCGAATATTCTCGCCGACATGCGGCTGGACGCGGTTTCGGTCTCAACCGGTCTGCTTCACGATGTCGTCGAGGATACGCTCGCCGATACCGACACCATCCGCGATTACTTCGGCGAAGAAGTTGCCCACCTGGTCGAGGGCCTCACCAAGATAGCTCATATCAGCAATGTCTCGCGCGAGGAACAACAGGCTGAGAATGTGCGCAAGATGTTGTTGGCGATGGTTGACGACGTGCGCGTGGTGCTGGTGAAGCTGGCTGACCGTTTGCACAACATGCGCACTCTGGAATACCTCAGCGCTGAGAAACGTCGTCGCATTGCGCAGGAGACGATGGACATCTATGCGCCCTATCGCTCACCGCCTGGGAATGGGCAAACTGCGCGGCGAACTCGAAGATCTGGCTTTCAAGAACCTGCACCCGGACGACTATCGAGAACTCACCGCCCAATTGGAAAAAGCGGCGCGCGGCCAACGAAGCATTTCTGAACGACGTGACGGCCACGATTGAAGAAGATGCGCGAAGCCGAAGTTCCTTTCGTGCGCATCGAGGGGCGAGTGAAGCGTCTTTATTCGATTTGGAAAAAGCTGGGCGTGCAGGACATCAATCTCGATCAGGTTTACGACCTGGTCGCGGCGCGCGTGATCACGCCGAACGAAATCCGGCATTGCTATGCGGCGCTGGGCGTCATTCACCATACCTGGAAACCGGTGCCGGGACGATTCAAGGACTGGATCGCCACGCCGCGCGACAATCTGTATCAATCACTGCACACGTCGGTGATCGGATCGAAGGGCCTGCCGTTCGAAGTTCAGATTCGCACCGAAGACATGCACCTGATTGCCGAAGAAGGCGTGGCGGCCCACTGGAAGTATAAAGAAGGTAAGCGCGGTCCGCGCGACGACGACGAAGCGTTAAAGGTACTGCGCTCACTGGTCGAATGGACCCAGGAGGTCAAGGACTCGCGCGAATTCATCGACTCGCTGAAACTCGATCTTTATCCCAAGGACGTTTATGCCTTCACCCCGATGGGCAAAGTAATTCAGCTGCCGCGGGGCGCGACGCCGGTCGATTTCGCGTACATGATTCACTCGGAAGTGGGAAACACCTGCACCGGTGCGCGCGTCAACGGTCGCATGGTGCCGCTCACGATCGATGATTCAGAACGGCGACGTGGTTGAAATCATCAGCAGCCCGAACGCGCACCCGTCGCGCGACTGGCTCAATTTTGTCGCGACTTCGCGCGCCCGCAATCGCGTGCGTCACTGGGTCGCGGACCAGCAGCGCGCGGAATCGATCGAAATCGGCCGCAAGCTGTTCGAGAAGGAAGCCGGCCGCTTTCATCTGTCGGTCAAGAAGATGCTGCAGCGACAGCAACGGCGACCTCAAGCGAATTGCCAATGATTATGGCTACGGCCGGACTGAGGACCTGCTGGCGGCCATGGGTTACGGCAAGATCGTGCCGCGCAATATCATTGCGAAATACCTCGGCCCGGAGAAGTTCGAAGCGCTCGACAACCAGAAAGAGTCACGCCTGCGCACGGGCGTTCGCGCGGTCAAGCGTTTGATCACCGGTGACGACGCGATCATCGTGCGCGGCGTCGAGGATCTGATGGTTAATCGCGCCCGCTGCTGCAACCCGCTGCATGGCGAACAGATCATCGGGTACATCACGCGCGGCAAGGGCGTGGCCGTGCATCATGCGCAGCTGCAAGAACGTGAAGCAGTTGATGATCAACCCTGAACGAATAGTGAACGTCGAATGGGCTTCACGTCCTGAGAAGACTGCTTATGCAGTCAAGCTTTTGGCCATGACTGAGAATCGCACCGGGCATGATTGCCGGCATCACCGGCGCCATCTCTGACATGAAGACCGGCATTCGCGACGCGCCGCGCCTCAATCGGCCCCGATCAGAAAGGCCGCATCGAAGTCACGGTCGGAAGTGTTTGACGTGAAACACCTGGACAAGGTGATGAGTGCGGTCAAGAACGTGCAGGGTGTGCTGGATGTCGAGCGCGTGCAGGGCGCCGCGTAAAGCTGAAGGCTTACTAATGCGTACCACCTACGCTTTTTGCTTTCCCTCAGTGTCATAGAACTCAATCGCTTCGGCATACGGTTTGACCTGTTCGGTAATTTCCGCGGCGTCGCCGACAATCACTAACGCTGCGTGATCGGGCTGCACGTAGGCCTGCGCGACTCGTTGAATGTCTTCGGTCGTCACCGCATTAACATCGTCGCGATAAGTCTTGAGAAAATCATCCGGCAAGTCGAACATCTTGATGCTCACCAGCTGATCTATCAATCCATCCTGAGTTTCGATCCGAATTGGGAAAACCCCGTGAGATATGCCTTGGCGTTGGTAATCTCCTCAGTCGAGACGGCTTCGTCCCGAATGCGATTCAAGTTCGTAGAAGAATTCGTGCAGCGAAGCGCCCGTCACCGCGGTCCTTACTTCGGCGGTCGCGCGAAAGGTGCCGGCACTGCGGCGCGCGTCCAGGTTGGAATAGGCGCCGTAGGTGTAACCCTTCTCTTCTCGCAGGTTCATGAACAGACGCGACGAAGCATTCGCGCCGAGAATCGTGTGCATCAACAGCAGCGGGAAATAATCCGGGCTGGTGCGCGTGATGCCATGATTCGCGATGACGATGTTCGACTGGGCTGAGCCGGGCCGGTCGATGACATAGGCAGTGCGGGTCTTGAGATCCGGCAGCGCAGGCAAAGACGGCTTTGGGCTCTCGGCCGGCTGCCAATCCGAGAACAATTGTTCGATCTCGGCGATGATCGCATCGTGCTCAAACTCGCCAACTACCATCATCACCGCGTTGTTTGGCCGAAAGGCCGCGTCACGAAACGACAAAAGATCATCGCGCGTCAGGGCATCGAGCATTTCGGAGGTGGGAGATATCCGCGAGTAAGGATGCGCGCCGAACATCACCTGGGCCATGCGCTCTGAAGCCAGAAACGTGGGTTGGGCGCGTTGCTGAATCAACATCTGCTGCGTGTTCTCGCGAGCGAGATCGACTTCGTTCTGCGGAAACGTCGCGCGCAGGGTCACATCCGCAACCAGCTCAAGAATCTCGTTGGCATAGACCGACAAACCTGAAGCTGCGATGGTGGTGAAGTCCGAACTCGAGCCGACGGAAACCGTGGCGCCCAGGCGTTCGATCTCTTCGGCGATTTGCCGGCTGGTTCGCGTCGTAGTGCCTTCGGTCAGCAGGTGCGCCATCATGTCGCTCAACCCGGGCAGTTCGGCCGGATCGTTCGCGTCACCGGAACGAAACGCCAGGCGAAAGTTGATTAGCGGCAGGCGCTTGTCCTCGATGAGAACCAGGGTCAGACCGTTGGCCAAAGTGGTTTGGAACGACTCAGGAAGATTCAACGGCCGCAGGCGCCAGCGGCGGAGGCATCTCGCGTCGGAAGGTTTCAGTTTGCATCATCTCGTTTGCTTTGCGGTTATCGATCGAACGGATCAGTTCGATTCGATCAGCCGGCTGCGAAGTGGTTGGAATCGATGAACCGGGAGGCGCTTCGTCCGGCGGAGCAGGTATCTGTGGCAACGGCGACGTCGGTTGGTCCGGGTCACCCGGTTCTTGTGGCGACGCCTGCGGAGTCTCCTGGGGGCCGGCACGATGTCCAGCAGCACGCGGTCGTCCGTGTCGAGATATTGCGCAACTGAATCTCGAATTTGTTCCGCGGTCACGTCCAGATAAGTTCTGCAAGTCGGTGTTGAATAATTCCGGGTCGTTATCGTAAAGCGTGAATTCGGCGAGTTGTTGCGCCCGGTACAAAGAAGATTGCCGGCTGCGTACGGAAGCGAGAAAGAGGTTGTTGCGTAGCTTCTCCATCTCTTCTTCACTGGGCCCGCTCGGTCGCCAGTTGCCGAATCTCTTCGAATATCGTGTCTCGAATTTGCGCGCCTTCGCGATCGGGTTTGGGAATCACCACGATGAACAGTCCGGACGGCCCGCGGCGTTCATCGATGCCGCCCTGGATTTGCACCACCGACTCTTCACCTTTGACCAGCTTTTGATAAAGCCGCGCGCTCTCGCCTTCGAACAACAGGTGGCTGGCCAGCGAAAGGGCATAAAAATCAGGCGATCGTCGTTCGAGGAATTTTCCATCCCAGGGCGAAGGCCGGAACCGGCGCCAACTTATCAAGGTACGCGTCCTGATTCACTGCCACTCCCGGCTGGCTCGGCCACGTCGACCGGAGGTGGTTCGGGTTGGCTGGGAATCGTCGCAAAATATTTTTCGATCAGCGCCAGCGTCTCAGCCTGATCAATGTCGCCGGCAACGACACAGCACCGCATTGTTGGGAGCGTAGTAAATGCGAAAGAACTCGCTGGATATCTTCACACCGTGGCCGCGTCGAGATCTTCCATCGATCCGATCGTCGAATGCGAGTTAGCGGGATTCTTGAAAGCTCATTTCAAACAGCCGCAGAAATCCATTGACGTAACGGCTGGTTGTCATAGCGGAGACGCTTTTCTTCTTTGACGGCTTCACGCTGGTTGTCGAGATTTTCCTGCGTCACTGCCAGAGAGCGCATCCGATCGCTTTCCAGCCAAAGGGCGAGCGGCAGCTGACTGGCCGGCAGGGTTTCGAAATAGTTGGTGCGCTCGCTCGAAGTCGTGCCGTTCATCGTCCCGCCGGCGTTTGAGATGTATTGGAAATGCGCGGCCTTCGGGACGTTCTCAGAACCCTGAAACATCATGTGTTCGAACAGGTGGGCAAAGCCCGTCCGGCCTTCACGCTCGTTGCGCGAGCCTACGTCGTAATAAACCGCGACCGAAACGACGGGAACGGAATGATCTTCATTCAAGACGATGCGCAGGCCGTTATCCAAACTGAATTGTTTTATGGGTGTATGTGGAACCTGAAAAGTTTTTTGCACGATAGCCCGATTTAACCCGCGTGTGGCAGAAGCTTGAAGAGCGTTTGGGGGATGCGACGAGAGATTCTAGCGCGGAATGCGTGGATAAACAAAGACGCCCCACTCTGCGAACCGCCGCGATGCAGAATGGGGCGATGAATACTGAAACCAGGCGCGCAGCCTAAAGTCTTGTTTTCGGCAATCATGCCGCGCAACTCGGCGCGCAGACGCTCGATTTCGGCGAGTTTTTGTTCGACCCGTTCAAATAGCGGTCCCTGCGTCTTGATGCCTTCGTCGATTAAGAAAGCCGCCGCTTCAGCCCGGGTGCCGAAGACGCCGGCCTGAACCAGTTGACCCAGTTTTACCTGCGCGTCCTGCGAGACTTTCACGGCCAGCATGTAATCGTCTTTGGCCGAAATCGCGCGTTCAATCGTGCGACTTATGTCGCGACCGATGGCCGACAATTGCTCGGGAATCCGCGAAGCCATGTCGCGCACGGAGTTCCCGACCGTGGATCGGTCGTCGTCGTGTTCGGACACGTGCTCGTTAACTAATAACTCGTCTTTAGTTTCTGAACCGTCTGTTGGTGAATGAAAAGATGTACTCATCGAATATGCTCCTCCAGTGCAGTAGAACTTTTGTACGCTGACGCGGGGTTAGAAGTTCATTCTAAGAAGCACTTCGATGACCGTCAAGCAGACCGTAGAGTTTGCGAGCGTCACGCTGTAGCCGTCCGGTTGCTATGCTCGGACTGACTAAGCCGCTGCAGATCGGCGCAACAGCCGGAACATCGGGTGGCCGCCAGTGGAATTGCGCGTGAGGCATTGCGGACAGTCTTTCACCGTAGCGCTCCTCCGCTTTCCGCATCCGGTTAACGATTTTGACCAGCAGAAAGATCACAAATGCAATGATCACAAAGTTGACGATGTCGTTTATGAAGGCGCCGTAGGCAACCACCGGGATGCCTTTCGCTTTCGCATCTGCCAGCGAAACCGGGGCGCCCTTCGAGTGATCGAGCACCAGGAAGAGACTGGCAAAATCGACCTTGCCCAACAAGCAGTCCGATGGGCGGCATGATGATGCCTTCAACCAGCGACGTGACAATCTTTCCGAAGGCTGCGCCGATGATGACCGCCACGGCGAGATCGATGACGTTTCCGCGAGCCAGGAATTCTTTGAATTCTTTCAGCATGAGATCCTCCTAGGTCGGGACAGTCCTGGGTCTGCATTTTGACGTTGCCGGCGCCGGACAGGCATCTGCGCGCCACCATCAATGACAAGCCTTTGCCAGCTTGTATCCGGCACTCTCGGCCTCTTCTTTGTTCTTGAAGACCGTCCGGCTTGACCGTTGGCACCTCGTCCTTTCGCTGCAACAATCTGCGGGATAATAGTTCAGGGTTCGGTTGTCGCCAATAACCATTGTTTCGTCGGCCTTCGCCGCCTCTTCCCGACGCTCAGCGATTACGCCCTGGGCAACTTCGTCCATCACGCGAATGCTTGGCCCTCTGGCGATAATCGATGCAAACAGCGAAAAGCCATCACAGGTTAATTGCTGCCCATTACGTTTTAGCGGCCAATGTCCGGGAACATCCAGGGCCTTGCTCAGGTTAGCGACAAACTCATCCAGCTTTGGCCATTTGAAGGTCTCTTCGAAGCCAATCCAGAGGGTCACGAGCTTACCGTCGAGAAAATCGAATGAGATGGTCCGCACGTCGGCGAACACCGTCTTATCAAATCGCGGCTCGTAATGTGGATTGATTGTGGTTCTGATGACGCCGAACTTATCCGCCGGGCCAAACTGAATCAGCGCAGATCGCGCCTTGACCTGGTCCAGGGTCATGCCCAGATGAAAACCAAACAACTCGGGCGCTTCCTTTAATTGATCTGGTTTGAGAGAGCAGGTGGCTGGTTGGGCTTCTTGCGGCTGCACCGCAGCACAAAGCTACCAAAATTGCCGGTATGAAACGTCTTAATGTTCGAGGTCAGATACTGGAGCATTCAGATCCGCAGATTTTCCACCTGCCAGAAGGCTTTTGATCAACTCAGCCAGGGCGGTCGGATCAAAGGGCGTCGAAACATATTCATTACAGCCGGCCTGGATTGCCAACCGCCGATACTCATCGGCGCCATAGGCGGAAACGGCAACGATCGGTGTACGTCGTAAGTGCCTGATACTGTCGTATCCGTTGCGTAGCGTCAAGTCCATTCATTCCGGGCATCATCACATCCATGATGATTAGATCCGGCGCCTCCCGCTGCGCGAGGGTGATGGCTTTTTCGCCGGTTTCAGCTTCGATGACGCGGTAACCGCGTCTTCTCCAGCCACATCTTCATCATCAGGCGCGTGTCATCAAAATCTTCCACGAGCAAGATCTTCTTCGGCAGTGTCTGCGGACGATAGTCCTGTGCTACAGCATTTTGCATTTTCAGGTTGGAGGATCTTGGGCAAGAACCTGGTACCCGCGGCAGGGGTCGAACCTGCGACCTTTCGCTCCGGAGGCGAACGCTCTAATCCACTGAGCTACGCGGGCATCGGGGGATAGAAAACGATAGCACAGCGATCAGCGGCGCGGCCAGTGCGAAACAAAGCTTTTTGCCGGGACTTCAATCCCGGCTACGAATGTTTGATGATCACGCCTTCAATAATGTTGGCTACGTTCTCGCAACGATCGATCGCATTTTCCAGTTTTCATACACGTCCTTCCACTTGATAACTTCCAGCGGGTCGCGGTGTCTCATGAAACAGGCGCGCCCACGGCCCGCTGATAAATGTCGTCACCTTCGTTTTCCAGGCGGTGCAGTTCGATCAGCCGTTCAGTCACGCCTTTGGGTTTTTGCAGGATCGATACGACTTCGTGCAATTGCAGGGCCATTCGCTGGATCACGCCGGCGAGTTGCCGGGCCGGCTCAGTCGTTTCATGAATGTCGTACATCACGACTGAACGGGCCGCGCCATCAATCAGGTCAACCACGTCGTCCAGCGCTTTGGACATCATGTAAATGTCTTCGCGGTCGAACGGTGTAATGAATGACTGATTCAGACGAGTCGAGACGTTGTGCGTGAGATCGTCGCAGGCATGCTCGATGCTTTTGATTCGTTGCACGTATTCCTGATAATCACCATTCTGGTGGGACAGCATTTCGACCAATGTCTTGGCGGCATCGTTGATGTACGAGGTCATTTGCGCGAAGAGCGAGAAGTACTGTTCTTCTCGGGGCAAAAGCTTTGCGAACATATTTGACTCCTGCGATGGCGATCGATTTGATTGTGGAATGCCTGATCAGTCCGGAAATCCGATATTAGCCGAACCCCTGCTGAGTGTCTATGTGAATGAGCGCGGAGATGAACAAGTTTTAGAGTTGAAGCCTTAGCTGGTCTCATTTTGTAACCTCGATTTAACTTAGAGCTCTGCTCCGCGCTTGCAAATTAGTTCACTGCTCGTATATCAAGGTTGCGGCATGTCCGACTCGAACGCTTATTCTCAGGTGCTTGAATTGCTGCGCGCAGAGTCCGAAGCGATCGCCAAAGCTGCTGCGCGTTTGCAAGCGGCGGAACTCGATCGGGTCCTTTCCATTCTCGGCAGCTGCAAAGGCAAGATCGTTTTGCTGGGGGTGGGAAATCCGGAATCATCGCGCAGAAAATTGCCGCGACTATGACCAGCAGTGGCACCGCCGCGATTCATCTCCATCCATCGGACGCTTTGCACGGCGGCCTGGGAATTCTTACTCCAGACGATGTAGTCATGATGTTGAGCAACAGCGGCGAGACCAGCGAGCTCCTCGAGCTTTTGCCTTACATCAAACGTCGCGAAGTGCCGCTCGTCGCCATCGTTGGGAGCTTGAAGTCCACGATTGCCAGGCGCGCCGATGCGGTGCTTGACGCATCCGTAGATCAGGAAGCGTGTCCGCTTAATCTCGCGCCGACCACCAGCACCACCGTGGCCCTGGCCCTCGGCGATGCGCTCGCCATGACGCTGATGCGGGCGAAGGGTCTGACTGAAGATGATTTTGCTTCGAATCACCCGGCGGGACAATTGGGAAAACGGCTAACGCTACGCGTGGCAGATTTAATGCACAGTGGTTCCGAGAATCCGACTATTGGCAATGACGCGTCGTGGATGGATATTGTTTCGACGATTTCGCAGTATGGTCTGGGTGCGGTCAATGTCGTTGACGATGAAGGAAAGCTGATGGGAATCGTCACGGATGGCGATTTGCGCCGCTCTCTACAGCGAGTTGGCCCGCGTGATTTCTCGTTTGCAAACCTCAAATGCGACGAGTTGATGACGCGCAACCCGGTTGTGACCAGCCCGGAGACGCTGGCTTTTGAAGCGCTGCGCCTGATGGAAGACCGTCCATCCCAAATCAACGTGTTGCCGGTGGTTGAGCCAAACGGAATGTGCGTTGGTCTGATTCGCCTGCACGACATTGTCCGCAGCGGGTTGTGATTGAGTGGCACAGACTTTAGTCTGTGGCCTTGAAAATCACAGACTGAAGTCTGTGCCACTTGAGCGTCGGTCTGGCGCGAGGAGAAAAAATGGACCTGAAGATGCGGACGCCACTGACTCAGATTAATCCCTCGCCGGATTCTGATTCTTGCTGCTTTCACCACTACTTTCGCCCAGGAATCAACGGCGACTCGCGACCGCCGCGCCGCCGGTAACGGCGCTCCAGCCGAAGCTACCATCACGGTCAACGAACAGTTCTTGAACTCATTTCTCGCCGCCATTTTCGATAACCTGAGCGAACCTTCCATGCCGCTAACGATCGGCGGCGCGCAGTCAACTTCGCAATGCGCCAGCGAGATCCGTTTGAAGCGCGAAGCAGCCGGAGTGCGAACCGCAGTCCGGTTTGAAGAAGGCCGGATTGTCGGGCCGCTGGCCTTCGCCGGCGCCTACAATATGAGCTTGATGGGTTGCATCGACTTTACCGGTTGGGCAGATTCGGAAGTCGTGTTGAGCTATGACAACGCCCGGCGCGCCCTGGTCGCGCGTTTTCAGTTGCGCAATATTCATCTGAATAACACGCCGACAATGTTGAATGGCCCATTGCTGAACATGGTGCAGGGAACCATCGATCGTCGCTACAACCCGGTTGAGTTGTTCACCCTGGAGAAGCTTTCAACCCGGGTGGAAATCGCGCCGGCAAAAGGGGCTTTGCAAATCAGAGCCAAAGAAATCCGCCCCGGAGATAACCTCGTCCGCGCTAACGTTGCACATCATTTATGAGTTCGTGAAGGGATAGCGCCATTGGTAGTGTTTGACTCCCCCTTTCGGGTTAACCAGTTCACTCACCTAAGCGCAGGAGAGTAGCCGATGATCGTAGCGCAGCGGAGACTCCAGAAGCGGTTAGTGCCGATCCAATTGCAGCCACTGACGTTAAGACGTGAACGTTCAACGAGCTGCGGAGCAGCGGTCAGAGTTAAGCCCAAGGCGAGGCTTTGCGAGCCTTGGTTAATGGTTCGTTCAGATTTGGGAGCCGTCGAAGCGGCGACGAGAATTCCTAACGGCTCTGATTTGACGGATTCCTGTCGCCCTTCAGGGCTCGCTCGTCTTAGAGGCGTTGACCCAAGGCTCGCAAAGCCACCTTGGGCTGAATTCTGACCGCTGCTCCGCAGCTCAGGTGAGCCAAGTATGTGAATCCCTCTCCCAAAAGGAGAGGAGTCAACCTGTACCGACTACTCGCTAATTCTGCTTCGCTCTTCGCTCGCTGACTCTGGATAGAATCCGCCCTCTGCACCGAAGCTAATCTGAAAATTTTCTGGAGGTTTCCCCATGCGCAAAGCACATTTTGCATTCGCCGCACTGGTGTTGCTGGCATTGACGACTATCGGTTTTGCTCAATCCGGTGACGCTCTGCGTTATCAACAGCCGCCGAAAGAAATAATCGAGGCCTTTGATGCGCAACCTTTACCGGCCGCGATTCTGAGCCCGACCAAACAGTTGATGGCGCTGACCTACCGCCGGCCTTATCCGACGATCGCAGAACTTTCGCAGCCCATTCTGCGTCTGGCGGGTGCGCGGGTAAACCCGAACACTAATGGTCCTCAGCGTACCGCGAATATTTACGCGATCACGCTCAGAAAGATTGCCGACGGCAGCGAAACAAAAGTGACGGTGCCGGCGCAGGCGAACCTCTCGAATATTCATTTCTCGCCCGACGGATCGCACCTCTCTTTCTTGAACACCAAAACGAACGGCATCGAGTTGTGGATTGCCGAAACGGCGACCGGGCGATCGAAAATGATTACCGGGACTGATCGCCTCTCAACGCCACGACCGGAGATCCCTGTGATTGGCTGCGCGATGGCAAGACCGCTGGTTTGCACGATGGTTGCTTCCCTGCGGGTCCCGGCGCCGGCCGTGCCGACGGTCCCGGACCGGCCCGAACGTCCAGGAAAACATGGGCGCAGGCCGCGCCGGCAGCTACTTATGAAGACATGCTCAAGACGGCGCACGATGACGCTCTCTTCGAATACTATTTCACCAGTCAGTTGGCGACGATCGATATTGCGACTGGCCGCAAGACCTTGATCAGGCATCCGGGAATTCTCGAGCGGCGTCACGCCGTCGCCGAGCGGTGACTTCTTTTGGTGACCAGAACGAAGCGACCGTTCTCTCATTTCGATTCCGATGAATGGGTTTCCGCAGGACAGTTGAGGTTTGGTCGCGCGCCAATCAACTCGTCCGCAAAATTGCGGATGTGCCTTCGCGCGAAGGTGTGTCGCTCACCGGGGTGCAAACTGGTCCACGCGGAATTCGCTGGCGACCGGATCAGCCGGCCACGGTTATTTGGACCGAAGCGCTCGACGGCGGTGAAATGAAAAACAAAGTGCCGTTCCGAGACAAAGGTGATGTCGCTAACGGCGCCGTTCGCCGGAGCTCCCGGCCGAGTTTGCCAAAACAGAATGGCGTTTTGCGACGCTCAGCTTTACTGGAAAAAGGTATCGCCTTAATGAGCGAATCCGATCGCGCAAGTCGCGGGATTCGCACCTGGATTCTGGAGCCGGGTGCTCAGCCGCGGAAAGTTTGGGATCGCCGGCAGGATAGGGCGTATGAAAATCCCGGCCAGCCGGTCATTCGGCGCGACAGCGGAGCTGGTGGGTTCTGGCGGTGGCGGCGGAGGCGGTTTCGGTGGAGGTGGCGGCGCCGGCGTGGTCATGCAAACCGGCGATTACATCTTCCTGACGGGCGTAGGCTCTTCGCCTGAAGGCGATCGTCCCTTCATCGATCGCTTGAATCTCAAGACGTTGCAGAGTGAGCGACTCTTCCGGAGCGATTCAAAATCATACGAGACGGTGATTGCGCCGCTCGATGATGAAGCGAAAACGATTCTTACGCGTTTTGAATCGCCGAAGGATCCACCGAATTATCCTTCATTCACGACCTGGCGGCCAACACCACGCGCCCGGTGACCGAGTTCAAAGATCCGCAGCAGCAACTGCGCGGCGTGACTCATCAATTCGTAACTTATCAACGGAAGGACGGCGTCAAATTATCGGCGACGCTTGCGCATCTGCCGCCGGGCTATAAGCCGGGAACACGTCTGCCGCGTGATCGCGTGGGCGTATCCGCGTGAGTTTGCGCGATGCTGATTCTGCGAGTCAAATCACCGGTTCCGGAAATCGCTTCACTGACCGTGAGCGGCTATTCGCATCTGTTTCTGCTGATGTCGGGTTACGCGATTTTTGATAACCCAACGATGCCGATCGTCGGTCCGGGAGAGACTGCCAACGATCATTACGTCGAACAGCTGGTGGCCAGCGCCGAGGCCGCCATCGACAAAGCCGTCGAAATGGGCGTGGGCGATCGCGACCGCATCGGCGTTGGCGGTCACAGCTATGGCGCGTTCATGACGGCGAATCTGTTGGCGCACTCGCGCCTCTTCCGCGCCGGTTTTGCGGAGAGTGGCGCTTACAATCGTTCACTGACACCGTTTGGTTTTCAAAGTGAGCGCGCGGACGTTCTGGAGGTGCCGGTTCGAGCATGCAAAGATGTCGCCGTTCCTGGTGCGCAGAACATAAAGGACCCGATCCTGCTGATGCACGGCGAAGCCGACGACAACTCGGAACTTTCCCGATTCAATCGGAACGCTTCTACATGGCGCTTAAAGGCCAGGGCGCAACCGTGCGTTACGTGACTTCTGCCATACGAAGCGCACGGCTACGCCGGACGCGAGACCCTGCTGCACGTGCTGCCAGAGAATCAATTGGTTTGATAAGTACGTGAAGAACCGCGCCGGCGCGTGATACGAGCACTGAAGCGCGCCAATAAATCGTTTGCGGGCGCCGATAAGGCAAGGAATCAAAAACCTGAGTTTGTTTGTTGAAGCAGCAGCCATCAGGACGCTGAATATGAAATAGACCGCCTCAAACTATCACACCTACTATCGCGGCGATGATCGAGAATGCGGGAGCGCATTTTTCGACTTCGACGACAACACTCGCGGCTGCATAGTCGCCCGCGCCGCGACTTCGGCCTGCTGACCTGGGCGGCGTTAATAATCGCCACGATGGCCAACGGCCAACAGCATATGATCGTTAGTATCGCCCACACAAGATAATTGGGGATCATCCGAGGCGGGGACTGTTTGGAGGTGGCCCCGGCGAACGCGGCGGTCCTCCCACGCCCCAGGCGGAGGTCCAGCGGTACCTTTGGGTTGATGACCCTTCGGGCCCGATGGGCGGTGTGACCGGCCCTTGGCTGTAACAGCGACGTAACTTAGTGGTCTGGAGCGACCCCGATCTTCCCAGTAAATCGTCGACCTTTGGCGACGCGCGCGCGTAGAGATCTTGCCGTCTTCTCAGCTGTTGCAGCAATCCTCGCGTGTTTCCTGACAGTATCGGGATCGGTCAACCCGTTTTTCAATTGAAAACCAAGTCCGCTCGCTGCGCCCGAGTAAGCTCAGTCGCCATAGATGACTAGTGGCGCCAGCTACCCAGGTAGCTGAGGGGAACTTCAGGCGACGGCGGGGCAAGGGGTCCGGTAGAGGCGGCGGTATGGATCAATACCGCCCAGAGCCTGGGCCAGGCGAAATGCTGCCGGCCTGATCTGTTCGCCAGTCAACGTACTGAAGTACAGGAAAGCGCTTTCCGGCAGACTGTTGTCGGACACATCTGCGACACGCGATGGGAAGAATCGGTTTGCCGGAGAGCGTTTGCGTAACCGGGTATTCACTCGTACAGGCGACCAGCTCAACGATTCGCGATCGAGTACAAATACAAATACTTCGCACCCTGTATCCGGGACAGGATTTCGTCCCACCAGCGTTGGCCGCCGCTTAACTCTTCATCCAGCCAAGCCACGTGACCCAGCGCACGAAAGTCTTTGGCCAGTGCGTCCGCCAGCGATCGACGTTCCCGGTTGCATTGATAAAGATATTCGACATAGTGTGCAGCCCCGGGGTCGCTGCCGACAAGTTGTGAGAACGCTGGAAAGCGGATATCGCCCTCGTTCAGCAGGGGTTATATATCAGACTCTCAATTATTTCAATAGATTTGCAAATCGCACGTCGAATGAAGAATGGAATCTGGTCGGCGTGCGCGCTGGAGGAATCGTCAAGCGCGAGCGCTGCTGCCAAAGGCTATTCTCGCGCCGTCAACGCCGTGAAACTTTGCTGCACGTGTTGGCGTGAACCAATCAATTGGTTCGATACGTACGCGAAGAACGCGCCGGCGCGTGACTCGACAACTGAAGCCCGAAAAAGTGATCTGCCCGGTCGGCAGATCCTGTCAACGTATTTTTACCCTGATGCGGTCGGTCGGTGATCGGGGTGTGAGATTGGAGGTGTAACCGTCAGCTGAGCGCATGCGCTGCTGCCAGCAGCCGCTGGCGCCTTCATTTATTCAGCGAGCTGGGCCATCACGATCAGTCAGAGTTTCACTGATCGAGTTGTCGCATCTCAGGTAGCTAGCGCCGGAACGATGGCGAGCGGCAGGACGTAGCGACCTTAATCAGCTCGGCGAATTGGAGGATGACTTTGAATCGAAGCCCGGCGTGAGATTGCTTGATCTTGAGTCCAATCAACCCGCCTGCAATTGAATTGATCAAGACCGGCAGGATGAGTTGAATTACAAACACCGTCGATCGCGCCAGCGGAGCGCAGCGAGAGCGCGAGCGCGCATTCGAGCGAAAAACTTAGTTTCCAATCCCTCTCCGACTCAACACCACCGGCGCCCAGAGATAGTAACGAATCAGTCATGACCAGCCCGGGGCACCACGCAGGCGATCCAGCCCAGCAGGATCCGCAGCGCGAGCAGAGGCCCAGCGTCCCCATGAACGGCCGCCAGCTGCTGGCGCAGCACGTCGAACCCGACCGCGCAACCTCACCGTGGTTTCATGGGCATGGACTCGCCAGCTGAGTAACGATGATTGCCGGACACGCCGGAAATAATCGAGCCAGTCAGAAATTTGGCCACCACCTGACAACAGCGCCAGCGGGATGCCGATCAGCGATGGCCACCGGTCTTGCTTAGCCAGCTGCTTCGTCGGCGAGCCTGAAGCGCGAGGGCCGGCATCGCCATCGACGACGAACACCGAACGTGCGCCGCCAGCAGCGACAGCTTGATGAAACTCAGAAAGTATTCACTGTAAAGCGAAAATGCCCTCCGGTAGAGCGCACCCAATCCATCCGCGTTGGCGCGCATGGCTCCGGAGAAAGCAATCGCCGTCTGCGGCCGCGCGTTCTTGTCTTTTTCCAATGCCCACATCACCGCGCGCGCAACTCGCTTGGGCAGTTTCTTGTTAAAGCTGCGTATCGAGCGCCGGAGTTCGTTTTCAGTATGAGCGCGAATGATGGCAGTCGTTTGACCCGTGAACGGCGGCGAGCCGGTCAGCATCTGGTAGGCGATGATGCCCAGGCTGTAGACATCTGAGCGCGCATCGAGCCTGCTCACCGCGACATTGCTCCGGCGACATGTAGAGCGGCGTTCCCAGAATAGCCCCAACTCGCGTCAGGCCGCTGAAGCCGCAGCCGTTGATGACGCCGACTGATGTCAGCGCGCGGCGCCGGCGCCCGGTGAGGCGCGCGTCATGGAACAATCGCGTGGCATCGCTGTTTTCCTCAGGGCGGTTCGCTTAGCGTCAGCCGCACTGGCGTTGGCCGGCTGGATCAGGGTTGCCGCTTCCAGATGCTTGTGGTGAGCAGGAATCGTTTGCTTGTACTGGAGCTTGAGCCGCCGCGCTGATCAGCGGCTCTCATTTCTTCAGGAGAAAGAACCAGCGTCGACACTTCTTCAGTAGGCTGTGACTGGGCGGTGTGGACGGAGCAATCAAATCCGGCGTCTGCGCTGCCCGCTTCAGCGAGTTTGGCAATGCCGAAGTCGAGCACTTTCACGCGGTAACCGCCGAGGCCGTTTGGCTCGAGCCAGATGTTGTCAGGTTTCAGATCGCGATGGACGATGCCCTGCTGATGCGCTTCGTGAACGGCGGCGCAAACCTGCTCCAGGATGTCTACGGCCCAATAAAGCGGCAGACGGTCCTCTTCAGCCAGCACGTCACTCAACGTGCAGCCGTCGAGATATTCCATCACCAGATACGCGACGCGGTCGCCACCCGAACCGGAAAAGCCGAAATCGGTCACGTCCACGACGTTCGGATGCCGTAGCCGGCCGGCGGCGCGGGCTTCACGCTTGAAGCGTTCGACGAACTCTTCGTTGCGCATGAATTGCGGCGCGATTAGCTTTCAAGGCCACATAACGCTCGGTGCCCAGGTGAGTCGCCAGATACACCGCGCCCATGCCGCCCTGCCCGAGCAAGCGTTCGAGGCGGTATTTATCGTCGAGAGTCTGTCCGACGTAACGTTCGAGCGGCGTCATCATGGTCAGTAACCGCCTGCGGTAGCGGGCGATTTGCTTCTGGATATAAAGATTCAGTTGCTGGCGTCATCAACCGTCCGCTACCGCAGACGGTTCTGACGCTTCAATCCCAGTACGATCTGGTGCCAGCGACGTTTGCGCAGTTGCTCGTCGGTCCAAAAGCCTTTCAGAATCTCAATACGAGGATCGGAATCGCCAGGTTTCGCAACTACCGATGCGACGTCATATCTGTACGGAGCATCAGTCAGTCCAAACATTCTCCGATAAGCCACGAGCAGCGCGGGCTATCTGCCGCGCGTTTGCGCAGGTCGACAATTCGCCTGCGGCGGCGCGATCGTCGTCTGAGGTCCGGGTCTTTACCTCAATGAAACAAAGCGTCGTTCCGTCGTATGCGACCAAATCTATTTCAGCATTCACGATCACATCCCGGGTGTTTCGTCCGATAGGCAAACTGAAATTTGCCGCCACGATCCGGTAGCCCGAGCGTTCAAGATGCTCGAGAGCCAGGGCCTCGCCGCGCGCGCCCAACTCGAAATGCGGCGCTCGTTGGGCGGGCGTTTCAATCGAATGCGTGACTTCGCTTGAGAGTCAGACGCATGGTTATTCAATGATTGCGGCTCGTTTCGGCGCCCTCCTTGTCGGGCGGGCAACGTGTCAGAACCCGGAGCGGTAGCGACGGGATCACCCACGCAACTTGGCGTTATCGAGTCGTATCCTTGATCCGGTCGCAACCGCTCGCGGTTCTGACACAGTCGCTGCCAATCATAAGACACCGTGCGGATCACTTCTTCATCAATTCCAACACCGCGCTGGTCATCGGCTTTGACGCCGGTGCGCAACGTTGGCTCGGGCAGCGGCTGGAACAAACTTGAGTGCAACGAAGGCAGAGGCTTGCCGGACTTCCTGCTGGCCTCAACTCTGCTCGGTTCGATTGATCCCAGCCAGAAATAGCAGGAAGGAATTTGATGATCCAGACTCAGGTGGCCGAAATCTTCACTGGCCATCAACGGTGGCGCTTTAATCACGTTGTCACTGCCGATGGCTTTGCCGATTGCGGCCGCGATGCGCTCAGTCAATTGCGGGTCGTTGTAGAGCGAGGGCGCATTTTCGCTCTCGATTACTTTGATGATGGGCGCTCGATCTTCGGGGATGCCGGCAGCGGCTGCCAGACCTTTGGCGATGCGCTCGATGGAAGCGATGATGCGCTGGCGGACTTCCTCTTTATAAGTCCTGATGGTCAATTGCAACACGACCTCGTCAGGGATGATGTTGCGCTTGGTGCCGCCGTGGATCGAGCCGATGGTGACCACCGCCGGATCGAGCGGCGAGTTTTCGCGGCTGATTATAGTTTGCAGCGCCAGGATCACTTGCGACGCGACTACGACCGGATCCTTTGTGGCTTCGGGCTTTGAACCGTGACCGCCGAGGCCGCGAATGATCAGGTCAACCGACGTTGAGCTGGCCATCGCATAGCCGGGTGTGTAAGTAATCTTTCCCGCCTCAAGGTCGGCGCTGTCATGCAGACCAAGGGTGAAGTCCGGTTTGGGAAAGCGCGTATACAGCCCGTCGGCCAGCATGGCTCTGGCTCCGTCAACGGTCTCTTCAGCGGGCTGGCCGATTATTACCAGGGTGCCCCGCCATTGATCTTTCAGCGTCGCCAAAATCTTCGCAGTTCCCAGCATGCTGGTGACGTGAATGTCATGTCCGCAGGCGTGCATGACGCTGACATCCTGGCCCGATTCGTTTTTGGCTTTGACCCTGCTTGCGTAGGGCACCTCGTTTTTCTCTTCCACCGGCAACGCGTCCAGGTCTGTGCGCAACAGCACCGTCGGGCCGGTACCGTTCTTCAAGACCGCAACCACGCCGTAACTCGAGAATTGCGGCCGGTCATATTTGCCCGACTCGTTCCGTCACGGTGTAGCCGAACGAACGCAGTTGTGCGGCAAAGAATGCGGCCGTTTTCTCTTCGTAATGCGACAGTTCAGGCGCCGCATGCAGCGTCTTGTAAGTGCTGACAAGCTGGGCGACTTCCCGATCGACCAGAGCATCGAGCGACTGCTGAGCGATTGGCGGGCATGGCGACCAGAATGGTAAGCAAGGGGGCCAGTAAGCAGAACTTTTTCATAAGATTAGGGCAGATAAAGACTGAGTTTTGCGCGGTCAAGATATCGCAGTCGATCTGGTTAAGACAGAGTAGCGGTACGCGCCTCCTCCGGAGTGCCGACCTGCCAGCGACGTGGCGTCATGGAAGCACGCCGGAGGCGTGCACCCAGTCAAACCGAAGGATAAGAAGGTTCCAGCATTGAAGCGCCGAGTCGCGGGGCCGCCAGCATCAATCCAATGATCGTTTTGGCATCTTCGATCTCACCGCCGGTGATCATTTGCAGGGCCCGATCGACAGGTAACGCGGACGACTTCAATCATTTCATCATCGTCCAAGACGTTGCGCCGTCTCCGTCAGCTCGGTTGCGAGATAGAGCCACATCTTTTCTTCACAGAATCCCGGGCTTACAAAGAACTCGCAGAGCTTCTCCAGCTTGCCGGCGACGACGCCCAAGCTCTTCTTCCAACTCGCGGGCGGCGCCTGCTTCCAGGTTGTTCATTATTATCCAGCGTGCCCGCCGGCAATTCGAGCAGATACTTCCCGGCCGGATGCCGGTACTGCCGGACCAGCGCAATCGTGCCGTCGTCGAACGCCGGCAAAATGACCGCGCTTCCGGGGTGATGGACCACTTCGCGAATGTAAGTTGCCGTCGCCTTCACGGACAGTATCGACTGGTGACGTCGAAAATGCGTCCGGCGAAGACTTTCTTCGAATCAATGAACTCAGGTGCTTGGATTTTGGATCGGTCATGTTTGTTGTGATGGGCCTTCGGCAGTGACACGCGCGATCGTCGTGACTGAAGCCGCAAGCGTCTTACGCTTGCGCTAGTCCTGGGCGACACAATGACGGTCGCGTTTCAGCGGCATGTGCAACAAGTGTAGTGTCAGACTCATTGATGAGCAAAGCGTCATGATTGTCAGCGGTGACCATTTGCCAGCCCTTGGGAGAGGGGCGGGCAGCTGAGCGGCAGCGACGGACAGAAGTTACTCGAATCAAACGCTCGCGGCAAGGATCTTGACTGGTCCGACGATGAATTTCGCGACTCTTCCTGATCCGTCCTACCGCTCCCGCGGGATGACACGTCTCAAGCTCAATCAGAGTTCGCTCGTTAAGTTGACGGACAGTTACGACGAATTTCCTGGGCTGCTCCAATCAGGTAAAGCGACCCGGTTATGCAAATCAACCCGTCATCCGGCGTTATCTCTGCGAGCCTGAGCCAGCCGTCACCGACGTTCGACGCGGTGCCGGATTTTGTTCCGGTCAAAATCTGAAGGGACCGCTGCCATCAAAGGTCCTGAAGTGAGGCTGCCCTGGGATTGTCGATCTCGGTCAGAATCAGTTCATCCGCCATCGGAAACAGCAGGCCGGCCATTTCCTGCAAACGCTTGTCCTTCATAGCGCCAAAGATCATGCGTCACCGGAGCTTTCACAAACTCGGCTAAGTAATTCTGCAACGCGCGGGCTGCCGCCGGATTATGAGCACCGTCAAAAAGCAGCGGCGGCTGGCCAGGCCACAACTCAAGTCGTCCAGCATGTCGTGGCGGATTCCAATCCGTGAACAATCGCCGTCGCGAGAAATCGGAAAGCCATCGCTCGCACAAGACTGTCAGCCAGCGTCAGACGCCAACCAGACGCATTATCGATCTGGTGCTGGCCCCGCAAACCGAGTTGGATCTTTTCATTGTGGCCGTGGCGTGGATTCAAAGACGTAATTCGGCAGCGACCATCGCCTGACATCCACGTCCAGATGCGAAGTGGCGTGATGTTTCAACGAGACGTCGGTTGGACGCCTTGCGCCTCGCATCGGCGGCATGATCACGTCGAGAGCTTCAGAGGTTTGGGGCCCAATGACCGCGGTGACTCCCGGCGCGGATGATAGCGGCCTTTTCCCCGGCGATTTCAGCGATCAGTCGAACCCAGATATTCTTCATGATCCATCGCGATGGGCGTGATGGCGACAACCTCTGCCCTCGGCCGCCGTGGTTGAATCAAGTCTGTCCTCCCAGACCCGTTTCCAGGATAGCCAGTTCGACTCTGGCTTCGCGAAAGCTAACAAGGCGATGGCCGTGACGTGTTCGAAAAAGGTCGGCAAGGTTTGCAGATCGCCCTGTTTGACCAGTCTGGTGGCTGTTTCGCTGACCGTAGTTGTGTGCCGCGCGAACTCATCTTCAGAGATTTGCTCGCCTTCGATCTTGATTCTTTCAGTTATTGAAATGAGGTGGGGCGAGGTGAAAAGGCCTGTGCGAATTCCCGCGTGGCGGCAGATCGGATCCAGAAATACCGCCGTCGATCCCTTACCGTTCGTGCCGGCAATTTGCACCTTCCGAAAATCGCTTGTGCGGATTTCCGAGAGACGCTCTAACAACGTTTCAGTATTTGCGAGACCAAGCTTGATGGACAAGCGTCTCGTGGCCGAGACTGAGGAGATATTGGATCGCTTCGTCGAAAAGCATCGTGGCACAGACTTTAGTCTGTGATCATTCGCCAAACAATCGGAGAATTCACAGAGACTAAAGTCTATGGCACTAGCGGCTGCAGTTGCTACCTGAAATTTTAGAGTGGAGCTGTGCGACTTGTCACCGAGGTCGGGGTTCATCATGAAGTCGAGCGACTTGATCAGGAACGGACGCATCTCGCGGCGATCCAGGATCGCATCGATCATTCCGTGATCCAGCAGGAACTCTGAGCGCTGAAAGTCTTTCGGCAGCTTCTGGCGAATTGTCTGTTCGATCACTCTGGGACCCGCAAAACCGATCAGCGCTTTCGGCTCCGCGATAATCAAATCGCCGAGCATCGCAAAGCTCGCCGTGACCCTGCCGGTCGTGGGATCTGTGAGCACCGAAATGAAATGGCAAGACGCCGCTCCTCGAGAGCGGCGAGCGCGGCCGAAATTTTGGCCATCTGCATCAGAGACAGCGTGCCTTCCTGCATCCGGGCGCCGCCCGAGGCGGCAAAGATGATCACGGCGCCACGTTCTTTGATCGCTTGCTCAATCAGCCGGGTGAGCTTTTCTCCGACGGCCGAACCCATCGAACCGCCGATGAAGTTCATGTCCATCGCGCCGGCAAAGACGCGATGACCGCCGACCTTGCCGCGCGCGGTGATGACCGCCTCCGGCAAGCCGGTCGCGTGCCTGGGCCTGGGCAGAGCCGTTTGTGTGTACGGCTTGCTATCAACGAAACTTCAGCGGATCGGTTGAGACTACTTCGGCGTCCAGCTCTTCGCAGTGCGCATCATCGAACAGCTGTTCCAGCCGGTCGTAAGCCCCAAGCCGAAAGTGATAGTTGCAATGGACGCAAACCTGGAGCGCCTCTTCCAACTCTTTCTTGTAGAGATGCTCGCCACACTCTTCGCAGCGCACGAAGACATTCTCAGTGCGCACAACGCGGTCTTTGTCGCTGACCGGCTCGATCTTGCCTTTCTTTTTACGAAACCAGGGCATACCAATCAAAGAGATCAGAAGTCTAGAGATCCAGAAATCAGCAACTGCACTTGTTTTCACCAGGATTCGAAAAGGGTAGCACAAAGGACGCCGGTTACAGAACCGTCGTGGTGATACAGCCATGGAGCGGGTTGCCAGCTTTACTCGCGGCGTAAGGGTGTTTTGTTTGAATGCGTTTCCGAGCAAATCTGGGCTTGCCGCCGCGAGTCCCTGCACTTAATTCAATGTAGCTACGGTTAGGGTGGCGCTACTACAAAAGTGGCGAGCGGTAACCAGATTAGCTAAAACTCAATTCCTTTTGCGCTCGAATCCCCGCCTGAAAGGATGCTTTATCTCAGTCATTTCAGTGACGAGGTCCGCAGCTTCGATCAATTCTTTCGGCGCGTCGCGGCCGGTGACCACGATGTGAATTGATGGCTGGCGTTCGCGAGCTGGCGCGAATCTCGGCCAGCACCTCATCGACGGGCCAACATGTCGTAGCTCAGCACGTACACCAGCTCGTCGAAGACGAGGATGTCATATTCACCGCTGCGCAGCTTTTCACAACAAAGCTCCCACGTCTGTCTCGCGGTCTGGCGGATCCTGTTCGGGGTTCTTGGTGTCCCAGGTGAAGCCGTCACCCATCGTGTGAACTTCAATGCCGAGCTTTTCAGCTGAGACGTGCTCGCCATAGCGATCGTTACGCGCACTTCATGAATTGGACCATGCAGCAGTTCAGACTCCTGGCCGGCTGCGCGCATCATCAATCCCAGCGCGCAGGTGTGTCTTACCTTTGCCGTTTCCGGTGTGGACCATGAGGAGTCCGCGAGTGTTTTCCTGGTAGTTATCGCGGCGCCATTTGTATTTCCGTTCGATGGGCATGGTAAGTTAGGTCAGTAAGTGCCTACAGGCTTAGGCTTAGGCTTAGTCATAAATAAGCTAATAGAGAAAACGCCAACAGCGCATCTGCGGTTTCTTAACGGATACGATGCTGGCTAACTACTGTCAGTTCCTGTCAGGGTAATCTGCGTAATCTGACGGATTATTATTTCAGCGCATCTTCGGTCAGATCCTTTGAGCCGTTGGCCCGCTTGATGGCGTCCTGCAGCAGCGGCACCACTTGATGTTCGATCTCGGCGCAGTTGCCCTCTGAGCGTGCAGCCGGCAGCGTTGCGATGACCGCCGCCGCCGAATTGCTCGGCAATCTTCGGCCACGTTGACGTCGCCCTTCGAACGCAAACTGGTGCGATAGACACCGGGCGAGGTTTCTTTGAACAGCGCCGTGGCTTCGACTTCACCCACCGCCAAAGGATAGTTCACAAACCCGTCGGCATCTTCTTCAGAAGCCTTGCTTTGCTCCTGCATTGGCGATTGTTTGCCACATCCACGCCACGTGGCCGGTCTCGTCGCGTTTGGCGGTGGCCAGCACATGACCCAGCAACTCGGATCTTCGGCCATTGATAACTGCCAGAAGATTGCTTCGGCGGTTTTGGCCGGCTTTGACTCCGGTGCGCACCAACTCAGAAGCAATCTTAAAAGTCGCGTTCAGTCGTGTTCGAGTAATGAAATGATCCGGTGTCCGTGAGCAGAGCGGTGTAGACGCATTCGGCGATCTCTTTGGTGACGCGCACGCCGGTGGCCTTGCAGAGGTTGTAAATCATTTCGCCGCACGGCGGCGGCGGTCGAGTCGATCCAGTTAATCGTGCCGAACAGTTCCGTGGTCGAGTGATGATCGATATTGACGACAAACTGTTTGTCCAGATTCGACCAGTCCGGGCCGATCGATATCCGAACATTCGATGACGAAAATGGCGTCGTAAGTCGCGATCAACGTTGGCAACCACTCGAATCGTGTCAGCGCCGGGCAATTGCTGGTACGCGTGCGGCGCCGGATCGCGCATGATTACTTCGACTTCTTTGTTCAGAGCCTGGAGCAGCCAGAAGAGGCCTAAGGACGAGCCGAGACCGTCACCATCCGGGCGTATGTGAGAGGTAATCGCAAAGCGATCTTTCTTTTCAATTAGTTCAACTACCTGACTAAGCATTGCGGGGCCAGACTTAATTCTGTTGACTTTCCTATCTAAGAGCACAGCCCTTCAGGCCGGTGCTACTTTTTTCGATCTCGTGCAGCAGCGCATCCACGCGCGCGGCCTTCTCTTCGACGGTGTCGCGGACGAAGTGAAGCGCGGGAGTATGGCGCAAATTGAGCGCAAATCCAAGCTGCTTGCGTACATAAGGCGCCGCGTGACGCAGGGCCAGCAGCGCCGTCTCAGTGCTCCTGCTCGTCGCCCTCGACCGTGACGTAAACGCTGGCATCGCGCAGGTCGTCGGCAACGCGAACCTCAGTCACGGTAACCATCGTCAGTCGCGGGTCTTCGAGCTCGTAACCAACAATCTGAGCAATTTCTTCGCGCAGCGTTTCCTGCGATGCGCTCCGGGCGATGCATAAGCATTCAGCAGTTTCAGAGTTTCTAGATGTCGAGTTGCGAGTTCAGTTCAACTCGACACTACGAAACCCGGAACCTAGAAACTTGTTCTTACAGTTCCGTGGCCGCGACCTTCTCGATGATATAGGCCTCGATCTGGTCAGAGACTTTGACGTCGTTAAAGTTCTCCAGGCCGATACCGCATTCAAAGCCTTCCCGCACCTCGGAAACGTCGTCTCTTGAACCGGCGCAGCGACGCGATGCCGCCTTCCCAGGCGACCACGCCGTCGCGAATCAGGCGCGCCCGCGCGTTGCGGCGAATGATGCCGTCGATCACCATGCAGCCGGCCACCGCTCCGATCCGCGGAACGCGAAAGACTTCGCGTACAGAGGCTTTGCCGAGAATCTTTTCTTTCTCGATCTTCTCGAGCATGCCGATCATCGCGGCCATAATCTCTTCTTCGACCTTGTAGATGATCGAGTGCAGGCGAATGTCGACGCTTTCCTGTTTGGCCAAATCGTTGGCCCGCGATTCCGGCCGGACGTTAAAGCCGATGATTACGACTGCCGTGGAAGCCGAGCCGGCCTGGGTCGCTGATGCCAGCAACACGTCGGATTCGGTAATTGCGCCGACGCCGGAGCGAATCACTTTCACTTTCACCCGCTCGCTCGACATCTTTTGCAGCGTCGACTTCAGACACCTCAACCGAGCCCTGCACGTCGGCTTTGATAATGACCAGAAGTTCTTTGACTTCGGTCTCGCCCAGGGCTTCGATACCGCGTTTGGTCGTCTTGAGCAGAGTCCGTTGCCGCTCAGCTGATTGCCGTTGACTGGAAATCTGCTGGGCGCGAGTGACATCTGCCACCACCTGGAAACTCTCGCCGGCTTGCGGCACGCCTTGCAGTCCGAGTACTTCCACCGGAGTTGCCGGGCCGACTTCGGTCACGGGCTCGCCGCGATCATTGAACATCGCGCGCACCTTGCCGAAGATTTGCCCGACGATGAACGGATCGCCAACGCGCAGCGTCCCCTGCTGGACCAGAGCGGTAGCCACCGAGCCACGACCGCGATCGAGTTTTGCTTCCAGGACGACGCCGGAAGCCAGACGCGTGGTGCTGGCGCGCAGAGTTCAAAATGTCGGAAGTAAGCAGGATGGTCTCGAGCAGAGTGTCGAGGTTCTGTTGTTTCTTCGCTGACACCTCCACCATTTCCGTCTCGCCACCCCAGGCGACCGGATTCAGTCCCTGCTGAGAAAGTTCCTGACGTGACGCGATCGGGATTAGCATCCGGCTTGTCGATCTTATTGATGGCGACCACGATCGGGACACCCGCGGCGCGCGAGTGCTCGATCGCTTCAATCGTCTGCGGCATGACGCCGTCGTCAGCAGCGACGACGAGCACCACCACGTCGGTTGCTTTGGCTCCGCGCGCGCGCATCAAGCGTAAATGCTTCGTGACCGGGCGTGTCGAGGAAGACGACGCGGCGTTTTTCGGTTGGATTGTCGTGGGTGGAAACCTCGACGCTGTACGCGCCGATGTGTTGCGTGATCCCGCCCGCCTCGCCGCCGGCGACATTCGTAAAGCGAATGGCATCGAGCAACGAAGTCTTTCCGTGGTCGACGTGCCCCATGACGGTGACCACCGGAGCGCGCGGCACTTCGACGTCGTCGGCATCGGCGGCGATAAGTTCTTCGAACTCCTGTTCCGCGACCATTTCTTCGAAGGGCACAAAAGTAACCTCGTAACCGAAACGCTTGCCGAGGTCTGCGGCGATTTCGTCGTTTAGCGCCTGGTTGATAGTGGCGAACACGCCTCGCTGGAGCAGCAGTCCCACCACTTCTTTGGGTTTGATACCGAGCTTCTCGGCGAACTCTTTGACCGTGGAGCCTTCGACCAGGCGAACCGGCTTTCAGATCAGACTGCGGTCGACGACTGTGCAGTCTGCCGGCGATGCGATCTTCCAGGCTGAGCACATCCGGCGGTGGAATGAAGTCGCGATCGAACCTCGTTCCCTTGCCGTCGGGCCCTCGCTTACCACCACGCGTCGAGCCGCGACGCGATCGGCGCCAGTCCGGCGTCTGGCGGTGGAATGTATGTCGTTTGCGGGCGTTGCGGTTTCGCCGGGAGTCCCGGTGTATTCCGGTCGCGGCCGCGCGTCGTGCGTTCACGGGGTCGTTCACGCGGCGGCGGGCGGGGTGGTCGGCGGCGGCGCCGGGCTAGCGCGTTCGCCCGGACGAATGCCGGCATTCAATGCGGCCGCGGTTGGACGCAGCACTCTCACCTGGCGCGCGGGCGGCGGCACAACTTCCTTGCGCACGGGTTCCGGCTCTGCTTCGGCGACGACTGGAGGCGGAGGTGCCGGCACTCGACTGCGGTGCTTCGGCTTCCGGAACTCGGCTGGGCCGCGCGCACCGCCGGAGCCAGCCGGCGCACAACCTGGGAAGGTGGTTGTGGCGCGGCGATCGTTTCCTCAACCGGAGGAGGTTCCGGCTCGACGGACTCGACTATCGGCGCGCGCAACTTCCGGCGTCTCTTCAACGGGCGGTTCCTCGACCACCGGGCGCGCCGCCTTCTTGACGATTCGAACCGCGCGTTTGACGGCTGTGTCTTTCTTGGGAAAGTACTTGTCGCGAATTTTTCGGCGAGTTCTTTCGAAATCGAGTTCGAGGGGACACTGACATCAACCCCTTCACGCCGGACTTCTTCAATCAGGCGCTTGGTGTCGATTTTCAGATCTTTGGCTAAATCGTAAATGCGAACTTTCGAGGTAACTGCTGACATGCGCTCCTTGCTGCTGGCGAAACGTGTTGCCTCGGAACACCTTTCGCACGCAGGCTCAAAGAGCGCTGCTACGGCAGAGCGCCGAAGGCGGGGCGTACGCCTATGGGCGCGTACGCGACAAATATTTGGCCGCTTCAGAAGCATTTCATCGCTTCTCGTCCTCAGTGCTTTCGTCCGTCGCGGCCACATCGTCGGGTGACGGAGCGAAAGATTGTTCATCAGGCGAAGCTGCTTCCACTGCTTCGCCAACTTCAACGGGTCAACTGCGAGGGAACTGTCGGGGGCAGGGTCACCGACGTCCGGCCGCAGATCGCGCCCGGCTTCCTGCAACATCAACTCGTCGACGCTCATCGGATCGGCTTCGGAGAGAGCCACCGGATCGGCTGAATCTTCCGCCCGAATTGTTTGTTCGGCTGAGAAAGGGTGCCTCGTTCAACCGCTTCATCGTATCCGGCGGCCGTCATGTCGTCGTTCGGCGCAACCTCAGTAGCCGGAGCGTTCTCGTCCAACTCAGCCGAGGCGGCGTGTTGTTCGATTTCAGACTCGCCTTCGGTGTGACCCTCAGCTGTTTCGTCCTCACCCGGTTGCCGGCTTCGATCGCGGACCTGGATGACTGATTGGGCGGCAGCCGAGGATTTTTCGGCTTCGTCCAGACTGACGTCCAGAAACTCAACCAGATCGTCAACTGTAGTGGCGGCCAGGCCGTCAATGTCGTTGACGTTGTGCTCCGCGAGCGCATCAGCCTGCTGCGAAGTCACGCCTTCGATTACCGATAGAGGGAACCGGCGCTCCGGAAGCGATCATTGCGCCCATCGCTTCGGCGACTTCCTTCTTCAGTTCCTCTTCACTGCGGATATCAATGTTCCAGCCAACCAGCTTGGTGGCCAGGCGGACGTTCTGTCCGCGCTTGCCGATCGCCAGGCTGAGTTGGTCTTCATTGACGATGACTTCCATCTGGCGATTCTCAATGTCGGTGATGCGCACCTGATTGACCTTGGCCGGCGACAATGAATTTGCCGCAAAGACTGAAGGCTCTTCAGACCATTCGATAATGTCGATTTTCTCGCCGCGCAACTCGCGAATGATTGCCTGCACGCGAGATCCCTTCATGCCGACGCAGGCGCCGACCGGATCCACATCGCGTTCGTTCGAAACGACGGCAATCTTGGCGCGTTCGCCTGGTTCGCGGACACAGGACTTGATCACGACGGTGCCGTCATAAATCTCAGGCACTTCCATTTCAAAGAGGCGCTCGAGCAGTTCCGGCGACGTGCGCGAGACCTCGATCTGCGGTCCTTTTGATTCTTTCGAAACGTTGGTGATGACGACGCGAATGCGCTCGCCCTGGTTCCATTGTTCGCCGCGTGACTGTTGCGAGCGCGGCAGAATGGCCTCGAGATTTCCGAGATCGACAATCATGTTGCCGCGTTCAAAGCGCTTGACGAAACCGTTGACCAGCTCGCCGACGCGATCAATGTACTGCTCGTAGACGTTCGAGCGAACCGCGTCGCGCACTTTCTGAAACAGGATTTGTTTGGCCGTTTGCGCCGCGATGCGGCCCAATTCTTCCATCGGCATTGGCAGCAGGAGGGCGTCGCCGACTTCAACTTCGTCGCCGCCGAGTTCGCGCGCTTCATCGATCGAAAGCTCAGTCGACGGGTCGGCGACCTCGTCCACGACTACCTTTGACGCCGCCAGCTCCAGTCCGGTTTCCGGACTCCAGTCGACCCTGAATGTCCTCGCCACCCTTGAACTGTTTCTTGGCGGCGGCCCGCACGGCTTCCTTGATCGCCTCAATCACTAAATCGCGATCAATGCCTTGCTCCTGGCAGAGGGCTTCTATGTTTTGCGCAATGCTCGTACTCATTTAGTTAGTTTTAGTCCTTGGCGGCTACGGTTCCTGATTAGGTCTCGATCCATCGTCTTCGCGTTCACGCGCGCGATGAAACTCGCTTTCGACATCTACTTCCAAATTCGCCTTGACGATCTGTCTGAAAGGGAAGTGTGACGCGGCCACTCGTTGCGATCTTCCAAAATAACCTGATCGTCCTCAATCCCGACGATTCGCCCGCGAAAGTTTCGCTGACTATTTACCGCGATGCGGGTCTTAATCTTTGCCTGACTGCCCGGCAAACCGTTCATAGTCGGGCAGTTTGTAAAGCCCACGCTCCAGCCCCGGTGACGAAACTTCCAAGGTGTAAGCCGAGTGAATGAAATCCTCGACGTCCAGGACCGTGCTGATTTGGGTGCTCACGCCGGAACAATCCGCGTGAGTTACACCGTTCAGGCTTATCAATGAACACGCGAACTACGGGATGGCCTTCCGGGCCGGCGACTTCGGTATGGACCAGTTCGACGCCGTGATCGATTGCGGCCTGCTCGGCAATCTGACAAACACGCTCTACAACCGAACCTGAGTCCATGATGTGGGCACAGAAGCTGAGTCTGTGTTCACCCTTCCAAAATCACCCGCTTTTGCCCAAAGAAAAGTGGGCCAAAACCCACCGGATAACGCATCCGACGATCCGAGCAAGCTGCAAATTATACGATCCCGATCCAGTGGAAGCAAGTGAGGGGTGGTCTTTAAGGTGGTGGGGGTAGTTCGGCGATGTGGCACGGCGTCCCGCCCGTGGATCACGCGCAAGATGCGCGTGCCACTTTACATGCCGCGGCGCGGCTGGTGCTCCTCCTCGAAGCTTCTGGGCCCGCGGCCCTGGACTAATCACCGCCAACTTCCTGGTCCAGTCATAGCCGCTGAACACTGCCCAACAATCTCGCCCTTTTGGTTATAGACGGGACTGCCCGGAAAAGCCGTCGCGAGCATGTAATCTTGCCTGACCAATAATCAAGTCCATTCATTGAGTATGGCCGGAAAAGGTCCCCTGACTGATGACGCGGTCGCCGTGTGGCCGGGCAATCAGAAGAGTCGTTTCATCCTGGCTCAGGTTGGATTGAAAAGCCGGCGGAGGTGTCGCTTCGAAAGGCCACAAACTTCCAGTCAACGCCAAATCCGCGGCCTGGATCCACCTTTACGACCTTTGGCCTGACACACCGTTGGTGTAGACCCTTAGCCTGCAGCTCATCATCGCGGCTGAATCCGAGCGCCATTTCTTTGACTCGTCGATGTTTGCCGAGACCACATGATAAGCCGTCATCACCAGGTGATCGCCCACGAGAAACCCGGCTGGCATAGCCGTTAGGACCCAAATTCATGAAACGACATCGCAGCGTTGCAGGGTGTTTGAATTCTTTTGCTGATTTCCAACTCCAGCGAAATCGTGTTTCGCTCGCGTTGCTTGACCAGTTCCGACGAATTCTTTCCGAAGCACGGTGTCACAAACAGAACGATGGCTTGCGCGAGAAGCAGCGCCAGGCGAAGTCGGGTCTTCATTGGAGCCTCCTCTGATAAAACGAAGGACGGATGGGTTGTCCGCTTGGAGCGGGCGTGACAGCGACGGCCGCTGAGCCGATCCACCTCAGGATGGCGTCGCTTCTATCACAGAACTCTGAGGTTTGGAAGGGATTTTCGTGGCCGAAACAAAATGTGAGGCTGGGACGGGCGGTTTCCGCGCTTTTCTCGTCAACCGGGCTTCAAACTGATTTGTCGTATCGAACCTGATCTGGAGGTCGACGGGCAGGCTGGGCATTGCCCACATCGGCGAGCCTTTATCCAGCGCCAGGTCGGGCATGCCGGCAAACGATCTCTGCCGCGACGCGACGTATTGCTTGATCGCCACGAGCAGGATTAAGACCGAAAGTGCGATCCACAAGACCGGCCCAGATGATCAGCCGGAACACCCGTAGCATTCGCCATATTCACCGGCGTCCGGTGGGCACCGGTGGCCGCGAACGGCGACGAGAGGAAGAAGACGGTCTTCAGATCGAGCAACGCGTTCAAAACGCACTGCACTGCCAAAAGGCTAACGACAAAAGTAGCGACCCGCGCCGACGCAAAGCGCGCCACGGCAAAAAGGCCCGCCGACAGCAGCACGCCGGCTAATAAGGTGAAGGGAAGTCCGCTCAGCGAAAGCCAGGCGCCCGCAAACAATGGTTTCACTACTCCGAAGATAATTGTCAGTGCGAGCACTATCCCGGCTGAGCCGAGGAGCACAAGGCGCGCAGCCACCGCGCGTCGAATCAAAACCAGCAGCAGCGCCCGAAGGTCATCGCGCCGATGTAGCCGGCGCTCGAAACAAACATCTGCGAAAACCAGCCGCCCTGAGTCGTGTAGGTCTCGCCGCTTGCCGTTCATGGCCACGCTCAAACTTTGAACTGAATTGCCGGTTAATAGAGCGGCAATCGCGTGTCCGCCCTCGTGAATGAAGCGTAACGAATATGCGAAATGGATAACTGAGGATTTCAGCGTAGGGAATGAACCAGAGAGCAATCGAGATGACCGCGGCGAGTAACAAGGTCATCGCCTGCGGTCGCGCGTCATTCGCCAGTTTGTATTTCATCGGCTAGTCCTCCGCTCCACTTTTCGATACCCGAGGGCACCTCCCCTTACGGTCGGGTTTCTGCGAGCGTTCCTTACCAAGTTCGCTCCGCGTTCACCTTCAAGAACGCTGATTCGGCTCAGCTTGTTCCCTGAGGATTAAGGTCGCGCCGGTAGTCGCCCGATTTACCGCCCGTTTTCAACTCCAGGCGCACGTCCGTGATAGTCATCGACTTGTCGATGGCTTTGCACATGTCATAGATGGTCAGCGCGGCGACCGAAACCGCGGTCAGGGCTTCCATCTCGACGCCGGTTTGCGCGCGCGTTGCGACTTCCGCCTCCAGATAGATTGAGTCGTCGCAGCACTTCCGCGCGAACGTCCACGTGGGTCAATGGCAGCGGGTGACAGAGCGGAATCAGATCCGCGGTCTGTTTGGCCGCCATGACGCCCGCAAGTCGCGCCGTTTCAAGTGGATCGCCTTTTGGAGTCTGATGTTTGCGAATAGCCTCGATGGTTGCTGGAGAGGCCAGGACGCGCGCGAGGCCGACGGCCCGGCGCGCCGTGACTGACTTGTCGCTGGTGTCCACCATTTTGGCGCGGCCCTGTTCGTCGATGTGGGTTAGTTGGCTCATGGCCTTTGAAGAGAGTTTAACCGCAGAGGGCGCAGAGGCTTTCGCAGAGGACGGCGGAGTCATCATATCGGTTGAGCGACGCGTCGTTATGCCATCAGCGCATATGCTAAAACGTTAAAGTTCAAGTATCAATCCCAGCCGGAGAGTCCGCCAACTTCTAGGTACGTGAGAACTTGGTGCGAGATGTACGTCATTGATGGCTTCGACCGCTTTGATCTCCAGAATCAACCGCCGCTCGACCATGATATTCACACGATAGCCGCAATCGAGCTTGACGTCGCAATAAACTAGCGGCATCGGCTTTTCCTTTTCAGCGAACAGGCCAGCCGATGACAATTCAAAGCACAGACATTCCTGGTATGCGGACTCGAGCAATCCCGGACCGAGAGCCGAGTGAACTTTCATCGCACAGCCGATCACAGTTTGGGTAAGTTCGTAATCAGTCATCCTCAGCGCCCTCTGCGGAAACCTCTTTTCCTCTGCGGTTAACTGCTTGTCGACACGCTTACTCAGAACCGCCTGGACGATCAAGGTATTGCCTCCCAACAAGACTTCATTGGATGCTAACTCATGTGTCCAGCGCTCTGTTCGTTTCGTGCCGCGGTGTTAGTTTCGCCAGCAATCGAATTACAGCCACGAAGCGGCCAGTACAGCCAAGTCCTTCCTTTCGGCTTATCGCGAAAGAGTTTCACGATCTCGAAACCATTTTTTTCCAGGACATAACGCAGCTCGGAATAACCAATGGGATTGACGTGCGCCGCAATCTCGACACGATCGTCATATTCAGCTCGCAGACGTTCGACCGCTGGGCGGCTGATTGGTTTGAAGTGCGAAGTGTAGCCATAAAGCAACCACTTCAGACGTTCCTCAATGTTCAGGATGTTAGGCACGCTGACGATCAAATGGCCGCCCGGTTTCAGCACGCGCGCGAATTCGCGCATCGCTTGTTGCGGATTCTCAATGTGCTCCAGACCTTCCAGGCAAGTGACATATTCAAAGGACTGATCACCGAATGGCAGTTCAGCATCCAGATTTCCACGGTGAACGTCCACGCCATCGAGGCGGAAGATTTCCGTGTAGAGATCGCAGCAACAAACGTCAAATCCGGCATCGATGAGACGGGCCGCCAGCGCGCCTTCACCTGCCGGAACATCCAGCAACGCGCCGCGGGGTTGATTCGCCAGCAGCCCGACAACTGTGTCATGAATGGCTTCGTGCGCCAGGGGAACGGGTGACGCCGGTTTGCTTGTGGTCTCTTCAATGGTGGTGGCGCTCTGCATGAAGCTAGTTTGGCAATAATACTACGCGTACCGTCGAACCCGCGGCGATTGCTCCCGCAGACCCGCCGGCACATTAATCAGCGCCGTCGCGCGCGCAAACGAAAACGAAATCAGAAGACCCACCCCACTTCTAAAGGCTCCGCCAAAAGCATTCCCTGTTCGTCTGTTCGCAGAGTCAGCGGGTAGATAACTTTCGCGATCGATTGAACCTTTGAGATTGCGCGCCAGCACCGCATGATCCTGAACAGGCAGCGTCGTCTCCAGCTAGCTCCCTGCATCGCCGCGCAGCGCGGTCGCGCACAAACAGATTGAATGTTACCGAGACTGAAACCGGGTTGCCGGGCAGTCCAAAGACGAGCGTGTTTCCCAGCCGCGCGAAGACCGTCGGTTTGCCCGGGCGCAGCGCAACGCGTTCGAAGAAAATTTCAGCGCCAAGTTCTTTCAATGCTGCTTTGGTGAAATCGTAAACGCCCATTGAAACGCCGCCGGAGGTAATCAAAACGTCGGCGTCCTGTGCGGCGCGCGAGATCTGTCGCTTTAATTCTTCAGTGTCATCGCCCGCGAGCGGCAGGCGTTCGACGACTGCGTTGGACAATTCAGCATAAGCAGCGATCGTGTAGTTATTTGAATCGCGAATCTGATCGCTGCCCCGGCTTTTGATCGACATCAACCAGCTCGCTGCCGGTAGCCATCACCGTCGACGCTTGGGGACGCTGCGGATACTTTCACTTTGGCGTAGCCGAATGACGCCAGCGTCGCGATCATGGCGCGCACTGATTTCTTCGCCGGCGCGCAAAACGGTTTCGCCTGATTTGATTTCGCCGGCTTGCCGTTACAATCGATCGACCGAGTTCGACTGGCTCGAGAATTTCGACACTCGAGATTGTTTTCGCGGGTCAGTTCAACCTGCTGAACCGAATCGGCGCCGGCCGGCACCGGCGCGCCGGTCATGATGCGGACAGCTTCGCCGGCTTTCATTTCGTGATGCCAGCCCGCGCCGGCAGCGGACTCGCCCACGATATGCAAGCGTGCGCCGGTACATCGGCGACGTCAGCTGCGCGGACTGCATAGCCATCCATCTGGGCGCGATCGAACGGAGGCAGGTCGGTGTCGGCGACGATGTCTTCCGCCAGGATCTCGTCCACGAGAAGCGTCGATTGCCACCTCTTCCAGTCGACAGTTGTGCGGTTTGCGACTTTACAATTTGAATTGCCTTAGAAATAGAAATCATGACCGATTGATGGTGCTCAGGGAGTTATCCGGCAATCGATTGGTTTAGGGAAAGTGTCTTCCCCCTGCGACAAGTTGTCTTGGTTGGGAATATCAGTCCCGGCCCCAATGCCTTGGGAGGAGGGTCCTCGCGACGCGGTCAGCCACGACCGAGACAGTCAAGCAAATCGCGAGGCTCGAAAGCAGCAGAACTAGTCGCCTGGACCTCTGTGAAGTCATGAGTTCGCTGTTACAGCCGGTGATACCAACTCGCGACTCATCGTCCGGTTCGAAACTTTTTTCTTTCAGGCGATCTTCGATCAACTCGCTGATGGCGGCCACCACCCGTGGCTGTCGCCGAGGGCGGCCACTTCACGACGCCGGCTAATGGTGGCAGCGTCAACGGTGCAGGACAATGCTTCCTCGATTGCTCTTAAAGAACGCATCAGTTTCGTTAGACGCCGTCGCCAGCACGTGATGGCGGCTATTGAAATCGCAGACTGTTGGCAGTTCAGTTAAGAAACACTGGCTTCCCCATTGCCAGTGCTCGTTAATCTTCAGCGGTACAACTGTGGAGGTCACCTCGGCATTGAGATAAGGGACCGTACAGACGTCAAAGTTCCGGATGTAATGGGCCAGTTCAGGTGCGGGCGCTGGCCCAGCAGGTGGACATTCGGCAAGGCCCCCAATTCCCCGACGTCAGCGTTTTGAGCTCCTACAAAAACAAACGACCACCGCGGCCGGGCTTTCGTCGGGGACGCCGGGCGGGTAATCCACAGATCGGTGCGAAGCCGCCGACATTGCCCGATGACGGGGCGGGGGCCATTTTCTGATCCGTGACCGTTACTTGGTTGAACCATCAAGATTGATTACGGCGGAACCAAATGGACTTCTCCGGAATTGAGTTTGCCGCAGATCGACCGTGCAGAGCTTTAGTGACACGTTGCCAGGACGAGCCCGGCCATCTTCACCAACTCGTCCCCGGCGCGCCGCGAATGAAGCGACGTTAGTAGCCAGCATGGTAAGGCTCCGCGCCGCAATAGTGGGCGCAGCGACCACGCTGGCCGCCATGGCGTCGCCGATAATCGGCATCAAACCAATTGCGGGTGCCTGTTGGCAGGTATGTCCAGATGAGCCGGATCGCGAAACTTCAATCGTCCTGGCAGCTCGCGCGACGGCCCGCAGGCAATGCTTCGACGATTTAGCGAAATCGCGACATCCCGGAACTGAAACGGCGGCGCCACTAACGGCGAGGCTGGCAAAAATATTGGGTAACGCTTCCCGAACCCGTGCGAAAAAAAATTGCCGAACCCAGCGGTTGAGTCGATTGGCCGCACGGCACTGGCATCGCGGCAAAATGCGGGAGCACGTACTCGCGGTATTTTCGATATAAAGAACTCGATTGCCGGCGGCGGCAAATCGAAAGGCGATTTCCTGATGAACCTGCCACAGAAAGTTCCACTCGATACTTGAAACAAAGACAATGTCTCGACCGGAAATCATATGATGCCCGCGTGACCTCTACTTTGAAGCGCAGCAAAAGTTGAGTTAGCCAACCAGCGCGATCCCTCCCGCAGCCTTTTTCGCGCTTTGCGGGCAGATTCGGTGCGCTTGTTCGATTGCGAGCGCAGACGCCAGAGACAACGGAGTCTTCCATCGTGGACCAGATGGGCAGACACAAAACGGAAGCAGACCGAGAAATCCGTGTTCGTCAGATCGGTCAACTGGCTGAGGCGAATTGGCGATATGGCAGATGCCGGTGGACCGGTGGATCGTAATAACAGCGCGTCTCAGATGATTCTGTGCCGCCAGCCAGAGCGCCAGTTCATTTCGCGTGATGCCAAAAGCGTCCGCATCGATAGCCACGGAAAACATTGTGTATGAATGCGATTGCCAGGACTCACTCTCTGTAACGATAGGCCCGGAGCTGCGAGAGGTTCTGGGGATATTGCGCAGCTATCTCGTTGCGACGTTGCGCGGAGGTCCGAGATAGCTGCGCAATATTTCTGATCTCCCGAATCTATCGTCCCTGGAAGGTGGTCTATTTGTCAGTTCATACAATGTTTTCCGTGCTTTGATCTTGAATGTGGCTCATGGCGTCTTTATCAGCCTAGCGCCGGTCACGCCGGCAATCTGCGCCTAAATGTCGTCTGAATTCGCGGCGTCTGCGTTTTGTGTCTGCCCATCTGTCCACGATGGAGAGACTCCGTTGTCTCTGACGTCTGCGTCTGATCAGACAATATCGCCTGCTGCTGCGAGAAACGGTTTGTGGACACAACTTGCCGCGCGCAAGCTGGGTCACGCGAGGCATCTATGTTTCCGATCAGTATTCCCGTGATGTATTTCGAAGTATCGAGATGAATTTCTTCTGTCGAGAGAAATCTGCTCGCCGCCGACAACTCAGTAGCACCATATCGAAAATACCGGGGCTCACGACCGTGCCGGCCGTGGCAATCGACAGAAACTGGTTCGGCAATGCGCAGCCAATGACACCTTTCTGTGATTTGTTCCGGAAGTGTGATCGTCGAAGTATTGCGAATCACAGTGGCTTTCGCGATCACTCTGGACGCCACCTGGCTGGAATTACAATTGATTTGATCCGATTATTGGCGACGCCGACAACGTGATGTTGAATTACTCGCGCAATATAAATAAGCTCATTCCGGCATGGCAGTTGACGAAGATATTTGTTCGTCCACAATACCATGTCCTAGCTCTTCGATCGATGCCGGCAAAGCTCGAGTTGACGGTAACATCTTAAACGATCAATACTTGACGGTTGGTCAAGCTGTGAGTCTGGATCAAATGGCCCCGCCGTCGAGTACCGTCGGCGGCTGCGCCATTGTGGATTACCGCTCTGGCCGTCCCCTGACGAAAAGCCCGTCGCCTGTGTTCGTTTGTTTTTTCAGCGGGAGCTCAAAACGCTGACGTCAGGGCGCGCCTGTCCACGCGCTCCACGCCTTCCGCTATCAATGCCGGGCGACCAATGGGAAGCGATCGTAACGTCTGCGTTTCAATAGCCTGCATCGTGCTGGCGGCAGCGTCTTGAAGACGCAATCGAGAGCGACTGTCACTACCCGTTGACGCTGCCGCCATTAACCGGCGTCAAGGCCTGAACCTCGGCGGCAGCCCGAGGTGGTGGCCTCTGCGCCTGGCTCGAGCACCAGCTCGCCACGGCTGCTGGCCCAGCACCCAGACTCATGACTTCTGGAGATGACTACTCAGTTCTGCTGCTTCGAGCTACCCCTTGGTGGGAGGTGACACCGCATGACCCCTCTGGGACTGATGCCAGACAACAACGAAACCTCGGCCAATCCGGTTGCCGGATATCAGGCTGTCATGTTCTATTTCTAAAGCAATTCAAGTAATAGCAGAGCCAAGCTGTCGGCTGAGAGATCGGCTTTCTCACTGACAGACATTCATGCGTCGCCGACACCGTCTCTGCTGACCACGCTCAGAATGTATACGGCATGGCAGGCAACGACTCATCGCGACTGATCACCGGCAGATGATCATGAAGTGAAGACGATATTCGGACGGGGGCGCGTCCAGCTAGCTGACCCGCGAGGCAACGCGAATCGTGACACGCGTAATAGTCGATCGATGAGCAAGGCGAGCCGACGTGCGCTGTAGAATCCAACGCGACCCTGTGCGACGGCGTCTTCGCTAATGCAAAGTGAAAACCGGCGCGCAAATTCGCGGTGATATACCGCAGCACGAGTTGGTCGATCGATCGGAAACCGGGACGAGATCAGATCGCGTTCCAGCTGCACGTAACGGGCCCGATCCAACGCCGGAATCGGCTCGCTGACGGGCGACGACACAAAAATTAAAGCGGCAAATCGCGCGCGCAACCGTTTGCCCTGAAGATTGACATCTCAATACATTTCACCAAAGCTGCGTTAACTGACATAGCCCTTCGGCGTCGAAGCCTTCACGCCTGGGTATCACTCGACAACCTCGACCTTTAATCTGTTTGTTCGGTTTGCGGTGCGGGGCGATGCAGACAACTACTGATCGGCCTGCGGTAACAGCAATCTCAAGGTTCAACCGTCGAAGGTATACCCGCGACATCAGAGATAGCGGCAGGCTGCTAAAGTCTTCCATTTCGTTTCGTTGCGCGACACCAATATGTAGCCAAATAGAACAATCTTTGCAATTCAGCATTGCCTGTCATGCCAAACCTTTCATGCGGAAGCGCCACCACACGGCGATAAAAGCTAATTACACGGCGCAGCGACGATATCGGAAGCTGCGTAGTCAATACCGCGGCGTCCTGGATCCGGCAGACTGGCGCTGGCGGCCGCCATCGATGCGGATTTAACAACTGTGCGATCTCTACGAGGAATCTTCCGCGCCAGTAACGTGGACATTCACCGTGAATCTGTAGCTGGGCTACTGCATGGGTATGTCGCGCGCAACAGACTGAAGAATTGCAACCTGAACGATACGCGAATTCGCGCGTCTTGTTCTCGTCAGCGTTGCGCCATCCTGAACGTTGATGTTGCTGCATATTTGCTGTAATCAGCCGCGGGCGTCTGCGGCAATCGATCGTGTCGGATTGGCGCGTCATTCCATTGTTATATTCGAAAATGGTTTCGAAATCGTGGATCTTTAAATGAAGCCGAAGGAGTGATGTTGTGTGATCTTGACTGTAGTCGGTGCTGTGAGGCTCGCGGCAACAGCTAGCGGGGCGCTGGACACAGTAATTAGCATGTGAGAACGCTGATCCAAGCGGTTCTGGCATCGACAGACAGTTTTGAGAGGAAAAAAGATTTCCGCAGAGGCGCGAGGGTGACTGGTGAGCTACTCAAACAGCGATCGGTATTGCGATGGATGCGCTCGGCCTCGATCGGGGACCTTCAGTCACATACCAGAATATGACATTGCTGAATTGATAAATCGGCACGAGCCTGTGAAAGCCGATATACTGGTGTACGACGTCAAGCTCGATTTACGACCATCGTTGGCGGCTCTGGATGCGGTCAGCGTACATCTCTTGAGTGCCATGCTAAGGCTGTCCAGCTGGGATGTCCCACTGGTGCTTTCGTTCACTACCATTTGCCTTGGCCTTGGAGCACGGACCGTCTGTCGCTTGGTCTGCATGGCATATCTGCATTAGTATTCTTCTCAAAGAAGACCGTAATGACTTCTTCCCATATCATTGAACTGAGGCTCGCACCAAGTGGTGGATCAGCGACAAGAGTGCAGCCGCGCCAGGCCGTGGCACCATCCACGCCTCTCCGACGGCTTCAAATCGAACCGTTAAGCCAATCAGGCCTACAAGGGATCCCGACAGGCGCGTCTACCCAACAGACGCGGATATTCCGCTCTGTCTTACTGACCCGTGGTGACTAGCAGTGATTCTGGAGAAGCGGAAGTCGCCACGTGTGCGGATGGAAGCCCTGACACGTTTCGACTACGCCATGTGCAGGCCATCGACAGTCATTATCACGGAGCAGTGCCTGGAGAAGCAGGCGATCAGCGACCAGCGACTATCTCAGGGGTTAAGCTTTGAACGAATCAGCTGAGGTGAGCGGGCGGGCACTGAGGCCTTCACCGCGTGGGCCAGGGTGTGAATTTAGGCACTGACGCGCGGCCGCAGGCACTGTTGCGATCATCTCAGCCTTCTCTGGTTCATTCCTACGCTGAAATCTCAGTGCATCCATTTGGATCTTCGACCCTGCCTTCATTCAGCGAGAACTTGAACTACCTGCCGCTCACATTAGCCATTCATTCAAAGTTTGAGCGTATTTGGTCGTCGCCGGCGTGCCTGACTGCGCCTTCTTGCTCGGCTCGGCGCAGACCAATACTCGCGCTGATGTCGGCATCAGTGAAAACCGGCACGCGGGCGCCTTTCGCTGAGCGGGCTCTTCACCTGTAGCGAATAACTGTCGACGAGGCCTTACTGTGGCGCAGTCGCTATATCGTTAGCCCTGGCAGTGCGGGCGACCGCGTTGCTCGATCACGAAGACAAATGGCTTCTTCTCGTCGCCGTTTTCGATCCCGCCGATAGCCTGACGTCATACGATTGTTAACGTGTGGGCCGTCTTGGATCGCCTTTCAGTCTTAATCCTGATCGTATTCGCAATATCTTCGCGGCAACCAATACTTGCTTTGGTCGAAGCTGCGTGTGGGCGATGCCGACTGCCGTCGACATGTTCGTCAGTTGGCTCTGACTTGTGGAGAAAAGCATGAATTACAGTCTAACCTCGCATTTGTTTCGGCCGCAGCTCCTTCAGAACCTCAGGTTGTTGGCTGACATATCCTGGGCGGGCGGCGGCCGTCTCACCACTCAGCGTCATAGCTACCTGGTAGCTGCTTTCAATTGTCTGTGACATGTATCGAAATTCGTCAGTGTCAGCTGCACGGCAATACGATTTCGCTGGAGGTGGAAATTACAGAAAATGCTGCTGCAACGTCTGACAATAAGTTCATAATTTGGTCTAGTGCCGCAGAGGTCATGGGCGGCATCATGTGAATAAAAATGACTCGGGGCCACCATGATGAGCGAGGCATGGGCTGTCAGGCTGGGTAGATGGTTTCGAGCCGCAGTTTAATCGACCTGAGCCGGGATAATTCGCGATTGCTTGACACGGCGATGCGTCGATCGGAAATTTCCGGATACGCCTCAATGGATGGACGATTCCATTGGTCGGGCTGCTGCAGCTCATTTTCCGGATTATCATTAAGGCGGATGTGGACCGGAAGTGGCGATGATTGTCAGGCCCGCGATAATACCAGACAACCGACTGTGCATCTTGCGCATCAATGTCTTCACCAAAGACCGCCTGCTTGCTCCGCTGATAATTTTGCGGCTTGCTCAGATGAATCATCCAGGTTACTGTACCCTTTGCCTTGGGCAAAGAAGATCAGCTCTGTGCCCGCATCATGGACTCAGGGTTGTTATGAGCGAGCTGCGGCTCATTCTCCATACCAGCCGGCTCTGGGCTGGCACGTCTGGGCGTCATTCACTCGGCCCCTTTAGGCTCAAGTGCCGAGGCACCTGAGGCGTGAACTACAAACTGCTTCGATATGTTGCCGGGTCAGGCAGATTTCATCATGATCAGCCCAGCCTCGCCCGGAGGAGACGAGCTGAATTGTGATTACGCTTTCGAACAGTCACTCAAGAAACTGTGGATGTCAGCGTCGCCCGCAGTGAGGCAGCTGGATCAGTTTGAATCAAAGACACCAGACTAAGTAACTAGTATTTTGGCATTGCGCAAGTCGATGAGCGTTGGTGATTGGGCGATCCGTTGCGGGCCGCCGAAAACAATTCAGGTGGCGGGAAGTTTCCCTGAGTCGTTAGTCAGAGCCGGGCTGGCGACCCATCATTCGTCGATGGCCATCGGCGTGGCGACGCCCTCGGAAGCGTGGGCCGCGATTGCGCGCAAACATGTTTCAAGCGCGACAGCGGTTCGCTCGAGGCGTCTATGGCGTCGTGTCGGCGGAAGCTGTCAACGTCAAGCCTGGTACCGCGGCAACGCTGTCTCGGGCCGTGCCGCATCGCGAAGCGATCGCGTGGAACCGGGGCAACTCGGGTCGTAGATCACCAACGTTTCAAGAATCAAATTCCGCAGATAGCGATCGCGACCTGCTCGGCCCTCCTGGAGGTGCCTGCTGACAACGCCATAGTAAATCAGTCTGTGTCGCGAGCACAGGCGCGATGTTAGTCAGTGAGATAAGATAAACGGCGACCGAACCAATCATTCGCGGACCGCCGCGGCGGCGATTATCGAGGATTCGTCTTGCGACAGTCAGCCCGGAATCAACCAGGTGCGGATCACGCCAGCGTGAAAATCGCCAGATGGAAGATCGTCGTCAATGAAGCCAGCTCAGCCTGTATCGTAGCGCGGGCAAAGCCATTACGGCCGGTCATTTAAATTGACATCCCTCAGTAAGAAGTCGCCAGCCGTCATCGGCGAAAGGCGTGAACTGATATGCGCTGCAAGCAGCGTCAACGTGGCCTCTGACGATCTGGTGGTTGTTTGAAGCCAGCGCCGTAATCGTCATTCAGGCGGTGAAAACGGCTGGTACACCAGAGTCTGAAATCGAACAACACCGCCGCTTTCGGCTGAGTTGGTTTTGAAACGCCCGCTGGTCGCGCCATTGTGACATGACTGCTCGCCAGTACAATAATCTCGCCAGATTGAACAATTCAGGCGGGCGTCAGCGATCAGCCTTCTCGAAACCGATCCGACGATCGACGAGCGATCTCACGACTCACCCCGACGATTGACCAGCTGGTGGCGAGTAATGGGCTGTGATAACAATTTCATCCCGACGATCGGTTTGGCGCGAATGTCTTTCTGGCGGCCAATGTGTCGCGTCACGCCGCCAGCGTACGCCCCGCCTTCGGCTAAACCAGCAGCGCTCTTTTGAGCCTGCGCGCAGTCTTCGAGCAACACGTTCGCCAGCAGCAGAACATGTCAACGGGCCGCAGTTCGCATTTGTGTAAGATCGAATCGACACCAACGAATCAGCGAGGGGACAATCTCCTTCCCAAATTCCACAGCCATGGATTTCGAGATCGTCAAACGGCGCGACCATTCGTGAAAAACGCGTCAGCATATTCCGAACAACATAACCGCAGATCTCAGGGTCGTGCGCCGTACAGCGGGCCATTCGCCCCGGTTATTGCCGGCTTTCACTTTCCGATGTCGCGGCGAACAATCAGCTGCGTGCCCCGCCCGCGCGTCGAGGTGAATCAACCGCGGCTGCGATCTCGGCACACTGCTTTCTACCGCCGCTGCCCGCGAGCGACCCCGTGAACGCACGACGCGCGGTCGCACCGGAATACACCGGGACTCCCGGCAGAAACCGCCACTCCCGCAAACGACATACATTCCACCGCCAGACGCCGAGCCGGCGCCGGTCGCGTCGCGGCTCGACGCGTGGTGGTAAGCGAGGCCCGACGGCAAGGAACGAGAGGTTCGATCGCGACTTCACTCCACCGCCGGATGTGCTCAGCCTGGAAGATCGCATCGCCGGCAGACTGCAAGTCTCGACCGCGTCTGATCTGAAAGCCGGTTCGTCTGGTCGAAGGTTCCACGGTCAAAGAGTTCGCCGAGAAGCTCGGTATCAAACCCAAAGAAGTGGTGGGACTGCTGCTCCAGCGAGGCGTGTTCGCCACTATCAACCAGGCGCTAAACGACGAAATCGCCGCAGACCTCGGCAAGCGTTTCGGTTACGAGGTTACCTTTGTGCCCTTCGAAGAAATGGTCAGCGGAGCAGGAGTTCGAAGAACTTATCGCCGCTGATGCCGACGACGTCGAAGTGCCGCGCGCTCCGGTGGTCACCGTCATGGGGCACGTCGACCACGGAAAGACTTCGTTGCTCGATGCCATTCGCTTCACGAATGTCGCGGGCGGCGAGGCGGGCGGGTATCACGCAACACATCGGCGCCTACAGCGTCGAGGTTTCCACCCACGACAATCCAACCGAAAAGCGCCGCGTCGTTTTCCTCGACACGCCCGGTCACGAAGCATTTACGTTGATGCGCGCTCGCGGCGCCAAAGCCACCGACGTCGTGGTGCTCGTGGTCGCTGCTGACGACGGCGTCATGCCGCAGACGATTGAAGCGATCGAACACTCGCGCGCCGCAGGTGTCCCGATCGTGGTCGCCATCAACAAGATCGACAAGCCGGATGCTAATCCGGATCGCGTCACGTCAGGAACTTGTCTCAGCAGGGACTGAATCCGGTCGCCTGGGGCGGCGAGACGGAAATGGTCGAAGTCTCAGCCAAGAAGCAGCAGAACCTCGACACGCTGCTCGAGACCATCCTGCTTACTTCCGACATTCTGAACCTGCGCGCCAGCACGACGCGTCTGGCGTCCGGCGTCGTCCTGGAAGCAAAACTCGATCGCGGTCGCGGTTCGGTGGCTACCGCTCTGGTCCAACAAGGGACGCTGCGCGTTGGCGATCCGTTCATCGTCGGGCAAATCTTCGGCAAGGTGCGCGCGATGTTCAACGATCGCGGCGAGCCCGTGACTGAAGTCGGGCCCGGCGACTCCGGTCGAAGTACTCGGACTGCAAGGCGTGCCGCAAGCCGGCGAGAGTTTCAGGTGGTGGCAGACGTCACTCGCGCCCAACAGATTTCCAGTCAACGGCAATCAGCTGAGCGGCAACGCACTCTGCTCAAGACGACCAAACGCGGTATCGAAGCGCTGGGCGAGACCGAAGTCAAAGAACTTCTGGTCATTATTAAGGCCGACGTGCAGGGCTCGGTTGAAGTGTTCTGAAGTCGACGCTGCAAAGATGTCGAGCGAGCGGGTGAAGGTGAAAGTCGATTCGCTCCGGCGTCGGCGCGATTACCGAATCCGACGTGCTGCTGGCTTCAGCGACGCAGGCCGGCTCGGCTTCCACGGCGGTCGTAATCATCGGCTTCAACGTCCGGCCGGAATCGCGGGCCAACGATCTGGCCAAACAGGAAAGCGTCGACATTCGGCTGCACTCGATCATCTACAAGGTCGAAGAAGAGATTACGGCCGCGATGATCGGCATGCTCGAGAAGATCGAGAAGGAGAAAGATTCTCGGCAAAGCCTCGGTGCGCGAAGTCTTTCGCGTTCCGCGGATCGGAGCCGTGGCCGGCTGCATGGTGATCGACGGCCTCATCCGCCGCAACGCGCGGCGCGCGCCTGATTCGCGACGGAGTGGTCGCCTGGGAAGGCGGCATCGCGCTCGCTGCGCCGGTTCAAGACGATGACGTTCCGAGGTGCGGGAAGGCTTCGAGTGCGGTATCGGCCTGGAGAACTTTAACGACGTCAAAGTCAAACGACCAGCAATACGTAACCT